>CEUJ01038645.1_pt1 | contig 20599 bp, 21 predicted proteins | sample 361531 | NCBI WGS metagenome assembly CEUJ01 (sample SAMEA2622842, study PRJEB7988) | marine metagenome | biome: marine biome (ENVO:00000447); feature: marine epipelagic mixed layer (ENVO:xxxxxxxxx); material: "saline water (ENVO:00002010), including plankton (ENVO:xxxxxxxx)" | depth 140 m | reverse complement strand
TGGGAGAGCGCCTGCTTTGCAAGCAGGAGGTCGTCGGTTCGATCCCGATCACCTCCAGAACTCTCATCTTTGGCATTTTTAATGCTGTGTTATTTGAAAATTTAAGAGAAGGCAATAGATATAACTTTGAGATTAATTTAATTAATTTCAATACCTTGGTGAAATGGATAAGTAAATATGTACTTTGTAGTTAAGTTACATATGGCGGATAGCGGATGCCTTGGTGATGGACGGCGATGAAGGACGTGGAAAACTGCGATAAGCTTCGGTAAGTTGTTAACAAACGTTATAACCGGAGATTTCCGAATGGGAAAACCTAATTGAGTAAACCTCAATTATCATACAGTGAATTCATAGCTGTATGAGGCAAACGGAGGGAAGTGAAACATCTCAGTACCTCCAGGAGTATAAATCAACTGAGATTCCCAAAGTAGCGGCGAGCGAAATGGGACTAGCCCAAATTGTAGATGTGTAAACTTGTGGGTGTTGCATTTACATGGTTGTAGGGGTTATTTTTGAACTACCACAATGGTTCAGCAGAGTTACAAAATAAAATATTAGTTTAAATACCTGGGAAGGTATGTCATAGAGGGTGATAGCCCCGTGAACGAAAATATTTTATCTCTGTTAATAATTTCCTGAGTAGAACGGAACACGTGAAATTTTGTTTGAATCTGGGAGGACCACCTTCCAAGGCTAAATACGTGCCATCATCCGATAGTGAACTAGTACCGTGAGGGAAAGGTGAAAAGAACCCCTGTGAGGGGAGTGAAATAGAATCTGAAACTGTCTGCCAACAAGCGGTAGGAGGGCTATGTCTGAGTTTACTCAGAAATGCCTGACTGCGTACCTTTTGCATAATGGGCCAGGGACTTATCTTCATTAGCAAGATTAAGCCGTAAGGTGTAGTCGTAGCGAAAGCGAGTCTTAATAGGGCGTTAGTTAATGGAGTTAGACCCGAAGCGGGACGATCTAGCCATGGGCAGGGTGAAGCATCAGGAAACTGATGTGGAGGCCCGAACCAGTGAAGGGTGAAAACTTCTTGGATGACCTGTGGTTAGGAGTGAAAGGCTAATCAAGTTCCGTGATAGCTGGTTCTCCCCGAAATATATTTAGGTATAGCCTCATGCGTTCTCCTCTGGGGGTAGAGCACTGATTGGACTAGGGGGTCGAAAGACTTACCAAACCCTATCAAACTCCGAATACCAGAGATAGTAGCATGGGAGTCAGTCTATGGGTGCTAAGGTCCATAGACGAAAGGGAAACAACCCAGATCGCAATCTAAGGTCCCCAAATCTTGACTAAGTGGTTAAGGACGTGAATTTTCACAGACAGCCAGGAGGTAGGCTTAGAAGCAGCCATCCTTTAAAGATAGAGTAACATCTCACTGGTCGATGAGAATTTGCACCGAAAATGAATCGGGGCTAAGTCAAGTACCGAAGATGCGGATTGTATGTTTTACATACAGTGGTAGGGGAGCGTTCTTAATGGAATGAAGCATTACCGTAAGGAGATGTGGACTATTAAGAAGTGAGAATCCTGGCATGAGTAGCGACAAAAGTGGTGAGAATCCACTTCACCGTAAGCGTAAGGGTTCCTGGGCAAGGCTCGTCCTCCCAGGGTTAGTCGGGACCTAAGGCGAGGCCGAAAGGCGTAGTCGATGGAAAACAGGTTAATATTCCTGTACCACCTGTTAGGAGTGATGGGGTGACGGAGAAGGATAGATCATCCGTGTGTTGGATTACACGGTTCAAGCTTGTAGGATTAAGAAATTGGTAAATCCGTTTCTTTGTAAGTCTGAGAAGTGAGTACGAGAGGCCCTAGGCCTCATAAAGTGATTGATTCCATGCTTCCAAGAAAAACCTCTAAATGTTGAATAATAGGTGCTCGTACTGTAAACGGACACACGTACGCGGGTAGAGTATACCAAGGTGTTTGAGATAATTATGGTCAAGGAACTCGGCAAAATAGCTCCGTAACTTCGGAATAAGGAGTACCTGTATTAAGTGAAGGGTCTTGCACCCGGAGCTGAAACAGGTGTCACTGAAATGGTGGAAGCGACTGTTTACCAAAAACACAGGCCTGTGCTAACCCGCAAGGGGATGTATACGGGCTGACGCCTGCCCGGTGCTGGACGGTTAAGGGGATGGGTTATCCTTCGGGAGAAGCTTAGAACCGAAGCCCCAGTAAACGGCGGCCGTAACTATAACGGTCCTAAGGTAGCGAAATTCCTTGTCGTCTAATTAGCGACCCGCATGAATGGCGTAACGACTTCTGCACTGTCTCGACCATAATCTCAGCGAAATTGTAGTGCTGGTGAAGATGCCAGCTTCCCGTTGTGGGACGGAAAGACCCCGTGCACCTTTACTATAACCTAGCACTGGATTTTGATGTTAAATGCGTAGGATAGGTGGGAGACTATGAAAGTTCGATTTTGGTTGGACTGGAGTCGTTGGTGAAATACCACCCTTTTGATGTTAGGATTCTAACTTTAATCCGTTATCCGGATTGAGGACAATGTTAGGCGGGTAGTTTGACTGGGGCGGTTGACTCCTAAAGAGTAACGGAGTCGCTCAAAGGTTCTCTCAGCCTGATTGGAAACCAGGCGTCGAGTGTAATGGCACAAGAGAGCTTGACTGTGAGATTGACAGATCGAGCAGGTACGAAAGTAGGACATAGTGACCCGGTGGCTTCCAAGTGGGAGGGCCATCGATCATCGGATAAAAGGTACGCCGGGGATAACAGATTAATCGCGCCCAAGAGTTCACATCGACGGCGCGGATTGATACCTCGATGTCGGCTCATCGCATCCCGGGGCTGTAGAAGGTCCCAAGGGTTGAGCTGTTCGCTCATTAAAGCGGTACGCGAGCTGGGTTCAGAACGTCGTGAGACAGTTCGGTCCCTATCTACAACGGGCGAAGGAGAATTGAAAGGGGTTGCTCATAGTACGAGAGGACCTGAGTGAACAAACCTCTAGTGTACCAGTTGTGATGCCAATTGCATTGCTGGGTAGCTACGTTTGGAAAGGATAACCGCTGAAAGCATCTTAAGTGGGAAACCTGCCTTGAGATTAATTCTCCCGAACCATTTGGTTCCTTAAGACCACTCGAAGACTACGAGTTTGATAGGCACAGTGTGTAAGTCTTGTAAGAGATTCAGCTAATGTGTACTAATCGGTCGTGAGCCTTAACTGCAGAGTATGTATATACTTATTCATTTTCACATTATTGCCTTCTTTTAAATTTTTAAATTTCTAAAGATCTCTATTTAGTATTTTGTAAAGATTTTTTTAATATTCATTTATCTTTGCAACTAATTTATCATTTGATTTTAAATTCATTCTATTTTTTTTTAAGATTTTCTTTTAATACTCTATGAATATTTTGTCCGAAGAATTTATCAATAGTACTTTGTTTTATTTTATTTTTTTTTAACATATCACCAATTTTTTCAAAGTCTGATGGCTTTCTAATTTCTTTAGGAAAATCTTCAATTGGAGCGCCATCAATATCTGACCCTAAGCTTATATGATCTTCACCACAAATATTTAATATATTTTTAAAGTGTGGAAAAATATCAGAAATAGAAACATTTTTTTTTGATGATATAAATTTATTATACAAAACTATTCCAATTACACCTCCACGATCTGAAATTTCTTTTAATTGTTTATCTTTTAAATTCCTTTCATGCCTTCTTATTTTCTTACAATTTGAATGAGACGCAATTGGTATTAGCTTTGTTTCTTTTATAGCACTAATAAAGCTTTTTTCTGATAAATGTGATAGGTCTAACGATATACCTAAGTCATTCATTTTATTGATTAATTTTATACCATCTTTTTTTAAAGGACCATCTTTTGAAACTCCAAAAGCATACTTATTTTCATCATTCCATGTAAGCCCAATAGTCCTTACTCCTTTTTTGTAAAACATATTTAGATCTTTAATTTCATTTATAGGCTCAGCCCCTTCCATTAAAAAATATAAACCAATTTTTTTTTCAGGAATCTTATCTAAGTATTTTTTATTGGTAAGATGATAAAAATTTTTATATTTTTTAAAAATATTTTCATATAATTTTATTTGTGAAAGTGCCTCATCATAATATGCATCTCTTCTTCTATGAGAAACAAAAATAGTTGAAAAAATAATATTGATATTTGAATTAACTAATGAATCATGTGAAATCATGAGTTTGTCGATATTTTCTTCAAAGAGACGTCGATTGGCTCTTACTGAATAAGCAATATCTTGATGACAATCTACCAAAATAGAATTTCGATTCACGAGAATATTATAACAAAATTAAATTTATAAAAGTGATTTAAGAGTTTCACCCATTTCTGCAGGGCTAGGTGATACCTTTATTCCTACTGATTCTAAAACGGTTTTCTTTTCTTCAGCCGACCCGGAACTACCAGAGACAATTGCTCCAGCATGTCCCATTCTTTTTCCTTTTGGAGCAGTTGCGCCAGCTATAAATGCGGCAACAGGTTTGTTAAAATTATCTTTAATCCAGTAAGCTGCTTCTTGTTCTGCACTTCCACCAATTTCGCCAATCATTATAACCCCGTGAGTTTCAGGATCATTATTGAATAATTCTAGTATGTCTATGAATGTAGAGCCAATAATTGGATCCCCTCCAATTCCAACACAACTGGATTGACCAATACCTAGCTCGGTTAATTGCCATACCGCCTCATAGGTTAAAGTTCCACTTTTAGAGATTATTCCTATATTTCCCTTTTTATGAATATATCCAGGCATTATGCCTACTTTAGCTTCTTCAGGTGTAATAACACCAGGACAGTTGGGACCTATTAGAGTTGAGCTTGAAGCATCTATAACTTTTTTAACACTAACTAAGTCATTTGTTGGGATTCCCTCTGTTATACATATGATAAGCTCGATACCTGCATCAGCGGCTTCTAATATAGCATCAGGAGCAAAAGCAGCAGGTACAAAGATTAGACTAGCATTTGCATTAGTCTTAGCTCTTGCATCTGATACAGAATCAAAAACCTTAAAGCCTTCTACTTCTGTACCTCCTTTACCAGGAGTAACTCCACCTACAACATTTGTCCCATATTCTCTACATTGTGTAGCATGGAATAGACCTTGGCTACCTGTTATCCCTTGGACAATTAATTTTGTATCTTTATTTACTAAAATACTCATTAGAATTTTCGAGAATAAATATTATCACACAAAAGTTAATATTCAAATTAATTAAAAATTTTTTTTAAAAAATTAATTATACAGATACAATATTGATATCTTTTTGGAGTATTAATTTGAAAATTGGAATAATAGGTGGAAGTGGACTATACGATATTGATAATCCCTCTGAGGCAGAGGAATTAAATATATTAACACCATGGGGCGAAACCTCTTCGTCAATTTTAAAAACTAATTCGGGTGAGAATGAAGTTTTTTTCTTATCAAGACATGGCAAGGGTCATTTAATTTCTCCTTCAGAAATAAATTATAGAGCTAATATTTATGCGTTAAAATTTCTTGGAGTTGATTGGATTATTTCAGTCTCTGCAGTTGGTAGTTTAAAAGAAGATATAGCGCCTGGAATTATTGTTATTCCTGATCAGTTCATTGATTTTACTAAAAATAGAAAATCAAGCTTTTTTGATGAAGGCATTGTCGCCCACGTTTCGATGGCTAAACCAGTGAGTGAGAAACTTTCAAGTCAGCTAGCCGATTCTTGTAAAGAGCTTGGAATTGATTATAAGTTTGGCGGGACATATGTTTGCATTGAGGGACCACAATTTTCTACTCTTGCAGAAAGTAATTTTTATAGATCCTTAGATGCAGATATTATAGGGATGACAAATATGCCCGAAGCTAAATTAGCTAGAGAGGCAGAAATTTGCTATTCTACACTTGCATTAAGTACCGATTATGATTGTTGGAATGAAGCTCATGAGTCTGTTTCAGTAGATCAAGTTCTTGATACAATGAATAAAAATATTAACAACGCAAAAAAAATAATTAAAAATACAACTGAACTTTTTGATTCAAGAAAAGACGAATATATAGAAAATGCTTTAAAAAGTTCAATAATTTCTTCACTAGACTCTATTAAAGAGGATTCTTTGGAGAAGCTTTCGGCAATAATAAGAAAATATTTACTTTCATAAATATAGGGGGTTTTATATGTCAATAATTGTAGTAGGTTCAACCGCTTTTGATGATATTGAAACACCTAAGGGTAAAAGAAAAAGAATCATTGGCGGCTCATGTATTTATTTTTCTTTGGCGGCCTGTTTTAAATCTAAACCTAAAATTGTCTCTGTTGTTGGTAAAGATTTCTCAAAAAAAATATTTGATAAATTAAATAAAAAAAATATTGATACAGAAGGTCTAGTTGTAGCTAATGGAAAAACTTTTTCTTGGGGTGGAAAATATAAGTCAATATCGGAAGACCCTGAAACTAAATTTACAAATCTTAATGTTTTTGAAAATTTTAAACCATCAATTCCTGATTCTTATGTTAGAAATAACAAAATAATTTTTTTGGCAAATATTGATCCTGACTTACAAAATAATGTTTTAGATTCTATGAAAAAGAAAAAGTTTATTGGTTTAGATACTATGAATTTTTGGATTTTGTCAAAAAGAAAATCACTAGATAGAGCTTTAAATAAAATTGATTTATTAACTATAAATGAACTTGAATTGAGTTTAATTTCAAATAAAAAAAGTTTTAAAAAATCTATTCAATATATTTTTAATAATTATCCAATTAAATATTTAATAGTTAAAAAAGGAAGTGCTGGTTCAATTTTAGCAACTAAGAAATCTTTTAAATGGATACCCTGTTTTCCTTTTGCCAATATGACAGATCCAACAGGAGCCGGGGATAGTTTTGCAGGGGGCTTATTTAGCTTTTTAGAAAAATCAAAAAAGATTGATGAAAACTCTATTTGCTTAGGAATGATATATGGTAGTGCAATTGCTTCTTTTACAATTGAAAGTTTTGGAATTAATAAAATTATGAACTTAAAATCTAATGAGTTAAATTTAAGATTCAATGAATTAAAAAAAATTTCAAAAATTTTGTAAATTAATCACTAGTAGATGATGCTTTAACATAAAGCATCTTAAGATTGGATAAAGTTTCATCCATAACTTTCTCTTCATCTTCTGTTAAGTTGCCTTTTGTCTTATCTCTTAATGTATCAAGAATATCAATTAAATCTTTTGCTCTATTTAAATCTATTTCAACTTTACCAGTATTAGGATCTGGACTTAGACCAAGATGAATAGTTGCATTTACAGCATAAGATAATATTATGTTTGAAAAATCTAATATTTTTTCTTTATTTTCCATTTAAATATTCTAATTTAAATATTAAAGATTTTCTAATATTCTTTCAGCTATATCTTGAAAAGCTTTAGACGTGCTGGAGTCAGGGTCTGAAAATACTATTGGTAATCCTAAGTCACCACCTTTTCTTATGCTGGGGTCAATTGGAATTTCGCCAAGAAATGGGACCTCAAATTTTTCTGCTATTTTCTTTCCTCCACCTCTGCCAAAAATATCAATAATTTCATCTCCATTTTGAAGGTAGCTCATGTTTTCAATAATACCAAGTACAGGCACATTTAATTTTCTGAACATTTGTATTCCTCTTTTAACATCAATTAATGCTACATCTTGGGGAGTAGTAACAATTATTCCGCCACTAAGTGGAACAGTTTGAATTAAGGATAAGTGTGCATCTCCCGTGCCTGGGGGCAAGTCTATTACTAAGTTATCAACTCCATCCCATTCTACATCTTCAATAAACTGCTTAATTGCTCCATGAACCATAGGACCTCTCCATATAACAGTATCTTCTTCATCAAGTAGAAATCCGATAGACATCATCTTTATATTAAACTTTTCTATTGGAACAATCTTTTCTTCTTTAGTAGCCATTGGTTTAGTATCAATTCCACACATCATGGGAATACTTGGACCCCAAATATCAGCATCCATTAATCCCATATTTTTCAGTTTTCTTGAAAAAGCAATTGCTAGATTGACAGCAACTGTAGATTTTCCGACACCACCTTTACCACTTGCAACTGCAAGATATTTAGAAATATCAGGAAGTTTGACATTTTCTTTGGTTGCTTCTTCAGTTGTTGCTCCATTAGCTTTTTTAAAAACAGAAAATATAAATTCAGGTAAAGAGAGACCTTCTCTAGAAAACGCGTTATTAATTGATTGTGCAATTTTTTCAGCAACTTCAGTATCTTCTTTGGGAAGTTCTATAGAAATTTCGGTTTTACCGTTATCAATATTTATATCTTTTATTATCCCAAAAGAAACAATATCACGGGTAAAGCCTGGAAAGTTGACCTCTTTTAAGATAGATAAGACTTTATCTTTATCCGACATTTTTTTACATTCCTAATTTTTGTTTTGCTTCATCACTCATCATATTAGGATTCCAAGGTGGATCCCATATAATTTCAAGAATTACATTTTTTGCACCTAATGCATACAGAACATTTTCAACTTGTTTTGAAATAGCAGCACCCATAGAGCAACCGGGAGTAGTTAGTGTCATCTTAATGCTTATATTATTATCAGCAGTTTCAACCGAATATATTAGACCTAGATCGACTATACTAACAGGTAATTCAGGATCCATGACATTTTTTAAAGCATCAAAAACTATTTCCTCAGTGAAAACAAAATCATCTTTTGGTTTATCTTTTTTGAAAGATGTCATTTTCACTTCTTGATTATTGTCAGGTGAAGGTTTGTTAATATCTTTTTTAAAAATAATTTTTTTCATTATTTTCTTATTATACATAAAAATATTTTAGATACACTTTTATAGTATATTAGTAATAATAATAATTGGATTATTTAATGGATTTTTTAGTTATTTCTTATCTCTTATCAGGCTTTGTAATTGGGTTAATATGTTTTCAATCTTTCATTGTTGCTCCAACTGTATTCACATTACTATCCAAAGATAATTCAAAAGTAATTATTAGAGCAATTTTTCCAAAGTTATTTAAAACTTTAATTATTATTGGGATTATAATGCTAATTTTATGTTATTTATCTCAGAAAAATATATTACTTTTTTCTACTCAATTAATATCTTCATCCGCTACGATATTGCTTCCAACTATTTGTTTAATAATGGTCAAATTTACCAATAATGCGGCCGATAAAGAGAATGTTAAGCTTTTTAAGTTATATCATACTTTGAGTGTTATTTTTATTCTTATAGTGTTGATTTTAAACATAATCTGGCCATTCTTATAGTTTTATATAATAATATCTACTAGGTTAATCATGAGAAGGAAAACTAGAAATTTTAATTTAGGTAATATTGGTATCGGATCTGATTCACCAATTTCAGTTCAGTCAATGACTAAAACTGATACTAGAGATGTAGATAAAACGGTTAATCAAATAAATGAACTAGAGTTGGCTGGATGTGACATTATAAGATGTGCTGTTCCAAATATTGATGCAGCCATGGCATTAAAGCAAATTATTAAAAAAACCAATATACCAGTAGTTGCTGATATCCATTTTGAATACACTCTTGCACTAGAAGCTATCAAGTCCGGTATTCATGGACTAAGGATAAATCCTGGGAACATTGGTCAAAGAAAAAGAATAGTGACAGTTGTTAATGCTGCAAAAGATGCGGGAATACCAATCAGAATTGGTGTAAATTCAGGCTCATTAGAAAAAGATATTTTACAAAAACATGGATCTCCAACTCCTGATGCACTCGTTGAAAGTGCCGAAAGACATTTAGGAATTTTAGATGAATTAAATTTTACAAATGTCAAAGTGTCTGTTAAATCCGCTAACGTGAATATTATGAAAGAATCATATAGAAAACTTGCAAAAATTACTGATGTTCCTTTTCATCTTGGTGTAACCGAGGCTGGAACTTTTGAAATAGGATCAATAAAATCTTCTATTGGTATTGGTGGCCTTATTTCTGATGGAGTGGGAGATACCATCAGAGTTTCTTTGACAGATGATCCAGTTAAAGAGGTTAAAATGGGTAGAAATATTTTAAAAGCCTTAGGACATTTTGAAAATGGAATTGAATTAATAACATGTCCTGGGTGTGGTAGGTTGGAAATTGACTTACATTCATTAGTAAATGAGGTTGAAGAAAGAATTGCTAAAATAAAAATTAAGAAGACGTTAAAAGTTTCTATTTTAGGTTGTGTTGTAAATGGGCCTGGGGAGGCCTTAGGTTCAGATATTGGTATTGCAGGGGGAAGAGGAAAGGGGCAGTTGTACAAGAACGGAAAAATTTATAAATCATGTAAAGAAAGTGAAATAGTAGATGTATTAGTTGAGGAAATCGAGAAACTAAATGCATGAGGTCTGTGAATGAAACTCTCTGAATACTTATTAGCTACATTAAAAGAAGCACCAAATGATGCAGAAACAATAAGTCATAAATTGATGGTAAGGGCTGGAATGATCAGGAAGGTTGCATCTGGAATATATAATTTTTTACCAATAGGATTGAGAGTCTTTAGAAAAGTTGAGAATATCATAAGAGATGAAATGAACAAAGCTGGTGCCATTGAAGTTATGATGCCCTACGTTACACCATCTGATTTATGGATAAAAAGTGGAAGGTGGGATATATATGGTAAAGAGCTTTTACGATTTAACGATAGAGCTGGAAGAGAATTTTGTCTTGGCCCAACTCATGAGGAAGTCGTAACTGATTTAGTGGATAAGGAAATAAAATCATATAAAAATTTACCGTTAACTATTTATCAAATTCAACCTAAGTTTAGAGATGAAATAAGACCTAGATTTGGAGTTATGAGAGCTCGTGAATTTGTAATGAAGGATGCATACAGTTTTGATATAAATGAAGAATCTGCGGATAAATCTTATTCAAAAATGTTTGATGCATATAAAAGAATATTTGAAAGATGCGGATTAAAATTTAGAGCTGTAGAGGCAGATTCTGGAAATATTGGAGGAAGTTTTTCACACGAATTTATGGTTTTAGCTGAAACAGGTGAAGACGTCATAATGGTTTGCGATGAATGTGATTATGCTGCTAATATAGAAACCACTCCAGTTGTTTTTAAACAAAAAGATTTAGATTTACAAGAACATGAAAAGAAAAGGGGTGCAGGTAAGAATATGCCTGAAAACAAAATTGAAAAGATCTCTACTCCATCGTGTGTAAGTGCAAAAGATGTCGCAGAATTTGTTGGAGTTAAAATTTCAAAGATTGTAAAGACAATGGTCTTATCTACTAACGAAGGCATTGAGGCTGTCTTATTGAGAGGAGATCATGAACTTAGTTTAACAAAATATAAAAAACATAGAGGTTTAGATTTTGCTGAACTTGCTTCAGATAATGAAATATCAAAATTAAAAACAGTAAAGGGCTTTACTGGCCCAATGAACCTGGAATTAAAAATTTACGCTGATAATGAATTAAAAAATATGACATCCTATGTTACTGGAGGTAATGAAAAAGATTTTCATTTGCTTAATGTAAATCACGGAAGAGATTTTCATATAGAAGGTTTTATGGATTGTAGACAAAGTATGGATGGCGATGAATGCCCTGGATTTCCTGAATATACTTTGAAATCTACAAGAGGGATTGAAGTAGGTCATGTTTTTAAGCTTGGAACAAAGTATAGTGAGTCAATGAGTGCTGTATTTACAGATAAAGATGGCAAAAATCAACATTTTTTCATGGGTTGTTATGGAATTGGAGTAGGACGTGTTGTCGCAGCAGCAGTGGAACAAAACAATGATGAAAATGGAATTACTTTGCCAATAAATATTGCGCCTTTTCATGTCACTGTTATACCGACAGACACAAAGAATATTGAAGTCATGAATAAAGCAAATAATATTTATGATTTATTAATTGATAAAAATATTGAAGTTATATTGGATGATAGAAAAGAGAGTGCTGGTATAAAATTTAAAGATGCTGATTTGATTGGCATACCATTGCAAATTATAATTGGTCCCAAATCACTTGAAAAAGGGATCATTGAATTAAGAGATAGATCAAGCTTAGAAAAAGATGAGATTTTGTTAGAAAATATCGAGGATTTGTTGAATTTAATTAATGAAAAAGTTAGATAAATTAATTCTATCAATTGATGAAAATGATATTAAGGATATAGAAGCCTTAGTAAATGATTTGTGCCCTCCTATGAAACTGGTAAAAATTGGGCCGATTTCATTTCTGAACAATCACAAGGTATTATTCGATTATCTTAAATCCAAACATGTATCAATAATGCTAGATCTAAAATTTTACGATATTCCTAATACAATGATGAATTCCATTGACTTTATGTTCTATAATAATATTAAAATATTCACAGTTCATGCATTAGCAGGTGAACATTCACTACTGAAGGTTAAAGAACGTCTGGATAAATTAGAACAAGAAACAAGTATTAAATCTCCTGAAATGTTTTCAGTTTCAATCTTAACTAGTTTTAGTCAGCATGATATAGAGAAATTGAATTTTAAAGGAAGTGTTTCTGATAATGTTTTGAATCTTACAGAAATATCAATTAAAAGTGGTGCGGATGGAATTGTTTGTTCCGGAGAAGAAATCTCACTTCTAAGACAAAATTTTGGTGATGAAGTTAAATTATTAGTTCCTGGAGTAAGGTTTGACAAAAAGGATGATGATCAAAAAAGAGTGATCTCTCCTAAGGATGCCATTGACTCTGGAGCATCCTACATTGTTTTAGGTAGAACACTAACAAATTCCAAAAATAAAAAGCAGAGACTAGATGATATAGTTACTTCATTGTAATATTTTAAGAATCAAAGATAAGGAGAATGAAAAATGCCTATAAATACCAATTTAGTAAATTTTAAAACACCCGAGGTAAAAAATACTATCCAAAAAGAAGAAGTAGAAAGATATTTAAGAGCTATTAATTCAAAAAATAATTATTACTTAGATAATAATGTTGCACCAAATATTTATTCCGTTGCACAAGAAATTTCAATATTAGAAAGTATTTGGAAGATGCCTGATTTGCATGGTTCTATTGAAGAGATGGAACAAAATGTCCTTATGCTTGTCCATGGGGAACAAACTATGAATTTTAAAAGGTTATTGAAGTTTGGTGAAACTGTTGAAACATATGCAAAGATTCAAAGTATTATTCAAAAAGGTGCTAATTATATTCTTACTTTATTGGCAGAGCATCATGATGAGGATAAGAATAAAATATCAGATTCAACCTGGACTCTTTTTATTCGAGCTGCAGAATCAGATATTAAAAAAGAATCTAATAAGTTAAAAAATAATCAAAAAAAGAAAAATGATAAACCTAAAGCTGAGCCCGAAATTCTAAATTCCACTGGATTTGATATAAATAATGATATAACTAAAGCCTATTCAAAGGCATCAAATGATTTTAATCCTATTCATTTAGATGAGGATACTGCTAAAAAAGCTGGATTATCTGGAATTATTGTTCATGGTCTTTGCACAATGGCTATGACTATGGAGCAAATAATAGATACAAATTTAAACGGGAACCCCTCAGTTCTTGACTCAATTACTTTAAGATTTTCTAGCCCTGTTTATCCTGGAGATTCATTAGAAGTAAAGACTTACAAGTCTGAAAATCCCAATACAATTAATTTTGATGTAAGTAACTCATCAAATATTAAGGTTATTAAAAATGGGATTATAAAAACTAGAAGTTAGCTGAGATTTTAATTTGTAAATTTCTTTTCAATTCTTTTATATTATTATCTAAGAAAATCTTAAATTGATCAATGCCTTCACCATTTGAAGAAGATACACATTGTTGAGGACTAGAATTTTTATAAATAATTTTATTTTGATCTGTTACTAAATCAATTTTATTATATACGGTAATTATCTTATTAAATTCCAGGCCTGTATCTTTTAAAGTTTTTTCAACTGATAAAATTTTCTCTTCAAAATTTATATCACTCAAATCTACAACATGGATTAAAATATCTGACTCTCCAATTTCTTCTAGAGTTGCTCTAAAGGACGAAACTAGATCTTTAGGTAAATCAGATATGAAACCTACTGTATCGCTTAATAGAATTTGAGTTTCAGCAGAAATATAAGTTTTTCTAGTCGTGGGATTTAATGTAGAGAATGCTTTAGTACTTTCTGTAACATTTGACCTTGTTAATTTATTGAATAATGTTGATTTTCCTGCACATGTGTATCCAATTAGTGTTGCAGATATCATTTGATTTCTCTCTCTTTGAGATCTAGTCAAGCTCCTTCTTTTGCTCAAATTATTAATCTCTCTTTCTAAATCTTTAATTCTTTTCCTAAGATATCTTCTTTTTTGTTCTAATTTTTTTTCTCCAGGCCCCTTTGATCTTATACCTCCTGCTATTTGAGAATAGTTTTTTACTGTTCCAATCAATCTTGGTAGTTCATATTTTAACCTTGCTAGTTCAATTTGAATATGTGCTTCTTTAGACTTTGCATTTTTTTCAAATATTTCGAGTATTAAGGATGTCCTATCGCAAATATTTATTGTGGTTGTATTAGAAATTTTTTTTGCTTGGTGAGGTAATAGCTCTTTATTAAATATGATTTTATCTGCATTGTAGAATTTAGCCTCTAATAATATTTCATTTAAAACACCCTTTCCAATTAATGTAGTAGTATCATATTTTTTTCTCACCTGTGTTTTTGACCCTACTACAATTTTGTCCAAAGATGAACATAATTCGTTAAGTTCATCCATTGAATAATCCAAATCATTTTGTGAATTATCTGATACTCCAACCAAATAAACTTTTTCTTTCATTGATTTGTTTTCAACCAATTTTAGATTATTTTTTTTCGAAAATTTCAGATTTGTCCAATATGCAGATTTGTTTAAATCATTTATATCATTATATAATTCAGAGGTCCAAAGATTTTTCTTGTTTCCTGAGTTTTTATAACAAATTTCAAAATTAATATTCACTGAATTTTGAATTAATAAAAAATTATTTAGCTTAGAGTTGATTAATGCAACTTTATCTTTTTTTTCAAAAATATTTTTTTTATTAGATATGAAAATTAATCTTTTTTGCGTTGGATTTGATCTAAGTGTTTCATTATTAAAAAAATTTTCAATTTCGAATGGATTACCAAGAAATATCATGGTTATTTTACCTCTATGATTTACGATAAGGTTAAAGTCTTTATCTATTTCGGTATTACAGTTTGTAAGAATACGAAGAAAGTCTTTGGTGATGATATTTTCTTTAGTAAGTCTTTTTTTAAAAAGATTTGTTAGTAATTTCTTTTCATAGCTTTTTAAATTTTGAATATTTCCATATATTGAAGCTATTGTATTTCTCCCAATAGATCGACTTTGAATCCAAATCTTTGCTCTATAATTCTGTCTGGTTTATCTGAATATTTTATGTTTGAAACTTTATTTATAATATTTTCATCATTCATTTCATATGCATTGCCTTTATAAATTATTCCATTAATTTCGATTTCTAAATCTTTTTTTAATAATAAATTTTTATACCAATTTGAATCTTTATTTCTCCTGGTTAGAAATATATTTTTATTCCAATAAACGACTTTTAATTTCACTGTATTTTTACGATTGTCTTTTTTTGAGAAAGTTGAAACCTTGGTAATAAAAGTACTTGGATTTTGAACACTAATTTCCATAAATATATATTGTATAATATAACATATAGAGGTTTCTGTGACAGAAGATAGTAAATTTTTTAAAGATTTAAAAAAAAATTTAGATAACAGTTTTACTTTTGAAATATTAGATAAAACAAGAATAAAATTATTATTAGACATTAATTCAACAAGCGAATCCCTTTTTGTTATAAATAGAGAAAGGTCATTGGTAATTTTTCCTTTAAAAAATATAATCAATATTGTTGGAATTTCCTTAAATAATGAAAATAGAAGAAAAATGAGAAAAATTCTTGAGGTTAAATTATCAAACAAAAAATATTTCGATAATACAGGAAACGAAATTGGTATGTTAGATATAGTTAATGTTTTAGATGTTTGGTTAAAAAAGTACGTAGCTTAAAAGAACAAGCCCTATAATAGAGAAAACAAATAGAAAAATTCCAATTATGTAAGGAACCGCTAGCCACTGTTTCTCTTTGAGTTGAAACTGCTCTAATATTTTTTTTATTTCTTCAATGCTTGGTGGCATAAAGGTATTATATGATATTTGTGATGATATTCAAAGAGATGTTTGAATTGTATTAACTGTAAAGTATATTTTTAATAGTATTTTTTTTGGAGGTTTTTTATGAAAGTTTCGGTAACTACACCTGTATGGGGATGTTCAACTAATAATCTAATTGCTATAGCAAAAATGGCAGAGGATTCAGGAGTATATTCAATATTATCACCCGAGGTTCCACCTTATAGTGGTCTTGCAAATGCAAATTTAATGGCAAATCACACGTCCAATACAAAAGTAGGAACATGGATTTCAAATATTTATCTTAGACATTCTGTTTTATGTGCAGCGGAAGCGATGACCATTCAAGAATTTAGTAATGATAGATTATTGTTAGGATTGGGTGTTTCACATAAACCAGTAAATTCAAGATTAGGAATTGATATGGGTGATCCAATAGAATCAATGAGGACATATGTGAATGATATTAGGTCATATGTAGACGGTAGCTCTGAGCAGATAAGTTTAAAAAGAAAAGTAACACAGTTCCCTATATTCATAGCAGGATTAACAGAAAAAACAGCCGAACTGGCAGGCGAGGTAGCCGATGGCTTAATGCCATATTTAGCAAGCACTGAGCACATTAAAAAATTAATTAGTTCAGTTTCAAAAGGTAGAGAAAATTCTGACTTACAAGGTACACCATTCTGTATGACTGCAGGATTACCTTCGTTTATTTCAGATGATGAAGATAAAGCAATTGAATCTGCAATAAAAGGTTTATCAGGATATGCTAGGCTTCCATATTATCAAAGAGTTCTCGACTTAAGCGGGTATGGCGAAATAGTAAAGAGAATACAAGCTGGTGAAAACCCTGCTGAATGTTTGACAGCTGAACTAGTAAAAGATCTTGCACTAGTAGGTTCTGTTTCAAATTGTAAAAATACATTAAATAAATTTATTGAAGCTGGGGTTGAAATGCCAATTATTACACCTAATGCTGTAGGTAAACAAAGCCCATTGGAAGTAATGCAAAATATTGTAGATGTTATTCAAAGCTAGTTTGTCTTTCTAATAATTTTGCCTGTTTTAGTTTTTTTAATTTTTGAAACTATTATTATTTCTTTTGGTAACTTATAGTCAGCCAATTCCTTTTGAAGAAAATTTTTAATTTTATTTCTTTTTATTGTTTTTTCCTTATCGTTATCAATTACAATATTTAAAGACGTTATTTCTTTTCCATCTTTTTTTTTGACACATAATGCAGATTCTTGCACAAAGTTCAGTTTATTGACTGTAGTTTCAATTTCGATTGGTGAAATTCTATACCCAAAAGCATTAATAATTTCATCTTTCCTAGATATAAACCATAGAAAGTTATCTTTATCTATTTTAAACAAGTCACCAGTATGAAAAAAATTTTTTTTTATTTTTTTATCTGTAGATATCTTGTCTTTCCAATAGCCCAACATCAAACCAGGATCATTTTTATTAATTACTAATTCTCCTATTTCACCTGTTTTAACCCTTCTTGAACTATTATTTATAATTTTTGCGCTATGACCCGGTTGTATTTTTCCCGAAGAACCAGGTTTTATTTTTTTATTTGGATCATTAGAAATAAAATAACTAATTTCACTCATACCTAATCCTTCATATATAAATTTATTAGTTTTCTTTTTCCAAGCTAAAATTAGTTCTTTATCTAAGTGCTCACCAGCACTAATGAATTTATTCACTGGAGTTAATTTTTTTATATTATTTTTGTTTTCATTCAGGTATCTATTAATTTGTCTAAAAACTCCAGGAACAGTCATAAAAATAGATACATTAAATTTTTTTATTATATTTAAATAGTTATTAATATCATGATTTCCAGAGTAAATAATTACAGTTGATCCAAACCTCAGGCAGTCAAGACATCCAGCACCTAAACTATAAGTCCAATTTAATTTCCCTGGATTAAAAACTATATCATCTTGCTTCAACCTTAACCAAAATCTTGTAGATGGTTCTCTTCCTAAGATTGACCTGTGTGCATGCAATACTCCTTTTGGGTCACCCGTAGAGCCAGATGTAAAACATATATAACATGGATCATTAGCTAGGGTTTTTTCACTATAATCCAGAAAATTTGTTTTAGTTTTAATATTTAATATTTCTTTTCTTAAAGTTTTTATTTTATTTTCTTTAAAAAAATTAATCAAAGTGTCGGAAATAGCTGCTCTGGGTCTAGTTTTCTTTATTATAATTTCTAGTTCATTTTTTTTTAACATTGTGCTGGTTGGTATAGCGATTCCTCCAATTTTAACAATTGATAAAAAACAAATTATAAATTCGATTGAATTTTCCAATCTTAAAACAACCCTGTCACCTTTTTTTATCTTGTTTTCTTTTAAAAAATGAGAATAAAGTTTAATTTTTTTATTTAAGTCAGAATATGAAATTTTTTTTACTTTTAGATTATTATCTACTTCATATAGTGCTGTTTTTCTTTTTATAGAACTATGTTGATCCCATTTTTCAATGCAATCTAAAGTAAGATTAAAATATTTAGGGATTTTAAATTGAAATTTTTTATTTAACATAGTGTAATATTAATATAGAAATCATTTTGAATGAATTAATTTTTTCTTATTAGGTGGTATTCTTAAACTTCAAATGAACGATTACATGACTTTATCAAAGAGAATTGAGTTTTCTGCTTCACACAGATACTGGAATGATGAATGGTCTGAGGAAGAAAATATTAAGAATTTTGGAAAATGTACAAGTAAATTTGGACATGGTCATAATTATGTTCTTGAAACCACAGTTAAAGGTCCTGTTGACCCTGAGACAGGTATGATTATAAATATTTATAATTTGAAACCAATCTTAAAGGGCGTTTTAAAAGAGTTCGATCATAAATTTTTAAATATTGATACTGATTATTTTGAAAAATTAATTCCAACTACAGAAAACTTTGCTAAAATACTGTATGAATGTATCGATGAAAAATTAAAAGATACTAGTTGTAAGCTGTTAAAAGTTAGATTGTACGAAACTAAAGATTTATTTGTGGATTATTGGAAGTAAATGGAAGAAAATTGTACCTTAACAAAGATTTATTCTTTTAGTGCTGCACATAGGCTGCACAATGATAAATTTTCTGAAAAAGAAAATAAAGAAATTTTTGGTAAATGTAATAATCCCAATGGTCATGGACATGATTATTATTTGGAATTAACAGTTAGTGGTAAGGTAGCAGATGACACTGGAATGATAATCAAGCTAGATGTTTTAGATTCCATAGTTATGCAAGTAATTGATTATTTAGATCATAAAAGATTAGATGTTGAAATTGATCATTTTGTTAATGTTCGTGCATCTGGTGAAAATATTGCGAAATATTTATGGGATAAACTGGTAGATAAAATTCCACAGCCTGCCTATCTTTATCATATTAGATTGTGGGAAACATCTGAAAATTATTTCGATTATAGGGGTGAAAAATGAAAACTATTGAATTAACATGGGAAGATATAATTTCTAGAATTGAGTACATTAAAAAGAAGAATAAAATCACTTCCAAAACAAAAATATTTGGAGTTCCAAAAAACGGCATGATTGTAGCTAGTTTTTTTGGCTGTAAAAATGTCTATAACCCTGAAGATGCTGATATCATAGTTGATGACATAATAGATTCTGGAAAAACTAAAAAGAAATATAGAAAAATGTTTCCAAAAAAGAAATTTATTGTTTTATTTGAAAAAGATAAAAAAGGAACATGGATTAATTTTCCATATGAGAAAAATACTGAATCAGACTATCAAGATTTGGTTGTTAGGCTCTTGCAAGTAATAGGAGAAGATCCAAATAGAGAAGGTTTGCTCGATACTCCCAGAAGATACCTAGATGCATTTAAAGAGTTTTTGTCTCCACCCGAGTTTAATATGACAACTTTTGATGTTGAAAATACTGATGAAATGATTGTCCAATTAGATATTCCCTTTTATTCTTTTTGTGAGCACCATGTTCTTCCTTTTTTTGGTAAAGGCTATATTGCGTATGTGCCGAATAAAAAAATTGTTGGCCTAAGCAAGTTGGCGAGAACTTTAGAAACGTTTTCAAGAAGATTACAAAATCAAGAAAGGATTACTAACCAAGTGGCCCAATACTTACAAGCAAATCTTAAAGCCAAAGGAGTTGCAGTAGTTTTAAAGGCCAGGCATATGTGTATGGAAATGCGTGGCGTAAAAACTTCAGACACGCATACAATAACTAGTAAATTATTAGGAAGCTTTAAAAGTGATGAAAGAACAAGGGCTGAATTCTTAAATCTTATTGGTAATCATAGGAATATTGTTTAGATGAAAAACGTAGTAATAAGTGGCGGTACTAGTGGAATAGGTAGACAGCTTGTACATCTTTTTTTAGAG
>CEUJ01394117.1_pt1 | contig 20606 bp, 17 predicted proteins | sample 361531 | NCBI WGS metagenome assembly CEUJ01 (sample SAMEA2622842, study PRJEB7988) | marine metagenome | biome: marine biome (ENVO:00000447); feature: marine epipelagic mixed layer (ENVO:xxxxxxxxx); material: "saline water (ENVO:00002010), including plankton (ENVO:xxxxxxxx)" | depth 140 m | reverse complement strand
AACTATTCTATTCTCAATAGGAATATCATCCTCCCATCTAAGTAAATTCATGGCACCTTTTATCCTATCACCACCAAAACGCTTAACTATTTCATCTTCAGTAGAAAGATAGAACTGAGTCTCTCCTGGATCTCCTTGCCTCCCACATCTTCCTCTGAGCTGATTGTCTATTCTTCTAGATTCATGCCTTTCAGTTCCAATAACAAATAGCCCTCCTTTTTCAACAACAAAATTATGATTTTTCTCCCAATCACTATCCGACTGTCTATCATTCTTAGGTTTTCCTCCAAGAATTATATCTGTTCCCCTTCCTGCCATATTAGTAGCGACAGTTACTGCACCAGGAATACCTGCTTCTTCAATAATTTGCGCCTCTTTTTCATGAAATTTTGCATTTAATACATTGTGTATAATATTTTTTTTTGATAACAAATTAGATAAATGTTCAGATTTTTCTATAGTAGTTGTACCAATGAGCACAGGTCTAGAAACTTTGTTTAATTCGCTAACTTTTTCAACTATTGCATTCCATTTTGCATTCTCGTTAATATAAATATAGTCACCATGATCAACTCTTAAACTTTCTTTATTTGTTGGAACTTCTATAACCTCTAAGGCATAGATTTTTTCCATTTCTTCTGCCTCTGTACTTGCTGTTCCCGTCATCCCGGACAATTTATCGTACATTCTAAAATAGTTTTGTAAAGTTATTGTTGCATAAGTTATAGATTCTCTCTGAATAGATACATTTTCCTTAGCTTCTAATGCTTGATGTAAACCATCTGAAAATCTTCTTCCTGTCATCAATCTTCCAGTAAATTCATCAACAATGATTATTTGACTATTTTGCAGTACATATTCTCTATTTTTTTCATAAACAAATTCCGCCCTAATTGCATTTTCAGCAAAATGCGATAATACATTATTTTCAGGAGAATATAGGTTATTTATACCTAGAATATTCTCAATATTTTTTATACCCACTTCTGTTAAAGAGATATTTTTTCTTTTTTCCTCTATCTCAAAATCTCTACCTTTCTGTAGTCTTTTTGCAAGCCTAGAAAATCTTTTATATTCTCCTGCTTGCTCTTTAGCAGGACCGGAAATTATTAGTGGTGTTCTTGCTTCATCAATAAGTATGTTATCAACCTCATCAACTATTGCAAAATTTCTAGATTTTTGAACCTTCTGTTCATAATTATCTACCATATTATCCCTAAGGTAATCAAAACCAAACTCATTATTTGTACCGTAAGTGATATCACATTCATATGCTTCTTTTCTTGAACATACATAAAAAGACCCGTCAATTTCTAAATCATTTTTTTTATTATCATCAGAAATTAAAATTAGTGATTTATTATTCTGAAGACATCCAACTGACAAACCTAAAAATTGATATATTTTTCCCATCCATTCTGCATCTCTTTTTGCCAAGTAATCATTAACTGTAATCAAATGAACACCGTCTGCTGAAAGAGCATTTAGATAAGTTGGCAAAGTAGCTACAAGAGTTTTTCCTTCACCTGTTCTCATTTCTGCGATTTTTCCTTGATGAAGAATTATACCCCCTAAGATTTGGACGTCAAAATGCCTCATACCCAATACTCTTTTCGAGGCCTCCCTGACTAATGAAAAAGCTTCTGGCAAAATCTCATCTAGTGAAGATCCATTACTATGATCAACTTTTAATTTTTCTGTATAAACTTTTATTTCATTTTCAGTTAATAAACTAAATTTCTCTTCCAAAGCATTAACTTTTTCCAGTATAGGTTCTAACTTTCCTAATGCTTTTTCATTGGAATCACCTAATATTTTGTTTAAAATATTGAACATACTAATATTGTAAATGAAAAAAATTTTACGTGCTGTATTTATAGTTGAAAGAAAATATTAATGAGTGAATAGTTGCCCTACTGATTTTCCTTCATGAATTCTTCTTATTGCCTCGCCCAATAATGGGGCAATTGATATAATCTTAATTTTCTCATGCTGTTTATTAGCATCTATAGGAACACTATCAGTAACAACAAACTCTTTTATGTATGAATTTTTTACTAATTTGTTTGCTGAATCGCCGGGTAATACTCCATGTGTTGCAACAGCATATATATCTTTAGCACCAGCTTTATTAATAGCTTCCGCTGCAGCTATCATTGTTCCCCCACTACTTATTTCATCATCAAATAATATTATATTTTTTGATGCAACATCACCTATAACATTTAAGCTTTGAACCTTGTCATTATTTCCCATTCTTCTTTTTTCAACAATCGCCAATGGTACATTTATCCAATTTGCAAAATCTCTTGCCTTTTTTGAGATCCCTATATCAGTAGCAACAACTACACAATCTTCTACCGATTTATCTTGAAAATATTCCACTAGTCTAGGCACTGCGGTTAATTCATCTACAGGAACCTTAAAGAAGCCTTGAACTTGGCCAGCATGTAAATCAACCATTACTACTCTATCTGCTCCCGCGGTCTCAAGCAAGTCAGCTACAAGTCTTCCTGTAATAGGAACTCTGGGTTGGTCTTTTTTATCTGTTCTAGCATAACTATAAAATGGAACTACTGCAGTTATTCTACCAGCAGACGCACGCTTTGCTGCATCTATCATAATAAGTAGCTCCATAATATTATCATTTACAGGCTCAACTGTAGATTGGAGTATAAAAACATCTTTTTGGCGAACATTCTCTAATATTTTTACAAAAGTATTATCATTAGCGAATTTAAAAACTTCAATTTTTCCTACATCCTGATCTAAATATTTACAAATATCTTGTACCAAAACACCATGTGAATTACCAGAAAAAATTACAGGCTTACCGTTAAATCCATTCATTATTTTTACCCTTACTAAAATTTAACTTACTGATGATATTACCAACAGTACTTAATCTATCATTTATAGAAATCAATGTAAAACAATATTCTCATCCATATACTAAATTGGAAATAAAGTTTAAAATTTAAAATATAGAATTTATCTCAAAGGAAAATAATGGAAGTATATTTAGCTACCCCAAGGGGTTTTTGTGCAGGAGTAGATTTAGCTGTTGACATAGTCAAAAAAGCTGTGGAAAAATATGGGAAACCTGTGTATGTAAAGCACCAGATAGTACATAATCCAAAAGTAGTTGATGACGTTGAAAAAATGGGGGCAATAACAGTAGAGCAAGTAAGTGAAGTCCCAAATGACTCAGTAGTAGTATTCAGTGCTCATGGTTCTCCACCGAAAGATTATGAAGATGCTAAAAAGAAAAACTTAAGGGTTCTAGATGCTACATGTCCTTTAGTGACAAGGGTACATAACGAAGCAAAAAAATATAAAAAAGAGGGGAAAAAAATTATCTTAGTTGGTCATAAAGGTCACCAAGAAGTAATCGGAACGACCGGGCAATCTGATATGGAATTAATAGACGATCGAGATGATTGGGTTTTACCAAAGTTTGGAAAAAATGAACAAATAGCAGTATTAACTCAAACTACACTTTCGGTTGACGATACATCAAAAACAATAAAAAAAATTTTAGATTCAAAACCTGATGCTATTATAAGAAACGATATATGTTACGCTACAACTAATCGACAACAAGCTGCTATTGAATTAGCTGATCTTACTGAACTTGTACTTGTCATAGGAGCTAGTAATAGCTCTAATTGTAATCGCTTAAGAGATGTAGCTATAAAAAAAGGAGTCCCAGCATACTTAATTAATGGTCCTGAGGAATTAGATATGAATTGGCTAAAAAACGTGAGTAAAATTGGAATTACTTCTGGAGCATCTACACCTGAAAAACAGGTTCAATCTGTAATCAAGGCAATTAATCCAAAAAATATACATAATGTAGGGCCAGGTGAGAGAAAAACAATTTTTTCTCTTCCCAAAAAAGTAAAAGAAGTTTTTTCAGAGGAAAAGTAATGAAAATAGTATCTGTAGAATGCTTAGTTTTGGACGAACAATATCCATACGTTGTAATAAATACTGACGAAGGTACAATTGGTTTTGGAGAGTGTTTTAGAAGATCACCTTACGTTACAAAAACTGTTATTGAAACTGTTTTTGCTCCCTTAATTATAGGAAAATCTCCTTTTAACAATAATGAAATATGGGAAGAAATGACTAATTCTGCAGCTACAATGGGGCCTTTAGGAACACTACTAACAGCTGCATCTGGTATAGATATAGCTTTATGGGATATAAAAGGCAAAGTTCTTAATCAGCCAATTTATAAATTAATAGGTGGGAAACAAAAAGATCAAATATCTTTATATGCCAGTTCACTTAGAAGAGATCTTTCTCCTAAAGAAGAAGCTATTAGAGTTGGTAAGTTTTTTGATAAAGGTTTCATGGCTTACAAAATGCATTCAGCCAATCCTTCAAAAATAGATGACACATTAAACGATAATACAATTAATACTGTAAAAGAAATTAGAAAAGAACTGGGTAATCAAGTAGAAATCATGGTTGATGTTAATGGTGCCTACTCTGTTTCACACGCTATAGAAATAGGTAAACAACTTGAAGACTTGAATGTTTTTCATTTCGAAGAACCAGTAAAATCCATGAAAGACATGGAGGGTTTATCGAGAGTTTCAGAAAAATTAGATATACCTATTGCTGCTGGAGAAAATGCATTTACTAGATGGGAACATATGAGATTATTTGAGTATGGCAAGCCAGATATAATGCAACCTGATGTAGTCAAAGTTGGAGGAATAACTGAGCACTTAAGAATAGAAAGTGCTCTTACGTCTAAAAACGCTATTCTAACAACTCACAATACACAACCATATGGTTCTACAGCTGCTCATGCCCATATTATTTCAACAAGCAATAATTATCCATATTATCAAGAATATAATATTGAAAAAGTATCAATTAAAGATAATGATTCTATTCTAGACGAAAAATTTGAACCGATTGAAGGTTCCATTAAAGTACCTGAATCACCAGGCTTAGGATTAGCATACAACCTAAAAAGAATGAGAGAGAGATCTGTTGATAAGCCTACGAAATTAGTTGATCCAAGAAAATAACATATGAAAAACAAAAAAATCATAACAATGATTACAGTATTGTTTTTTTTAGTTTTAATTTCTTGTTCCGAGAATAAGAATACTAATGACGGGAAAAAACTAATTCATATGGATCATCCCATTGACTGCAAAAATTGGGATGGTAAAACTTTTGAAAAAATAAAGGTAGAAGTTTTATTTAAAAACAACTTTCGCAAAGTTCTATCAGTTGAGCATGCGAATCAGTATAAAGAAATATCTACAGGGCTAATGTGTAGGACAGAAATCACTGAATCTTCTGGAATGCTATTTGATTTTCAGACAGAGCAAAATCTTGGTTTTTGGATGCTTAATGTTAATTTTCCCATAGATGTTTTGTATCTTATAAAAAAGAATGATAAATTATACATTGAAGATTATAAACAAATGGAACCATGTGTTAATGATGAAAACTTATCATATACTGAATATGAGAATAAGTGTAGGTTAGAATCACTGAATTACAAGCCAAAAAAAATGTATAATTATGCTTTAGAAATAAATAAAAATTCACTAAATATTGAGAATATTGCATATATAAAAATCATTAGTTCTGATTAGCTGAAAGACAAACATATTGAATGAGAATAACGATAATAGATTACTCCTAATTATTACTGATGGTCTTGGATTTAATCCAACTACATCAGAAAAAATCTTAATAAAAGTTTGGGATAATTTATCATCCATAGAAAAAAATCAACTTCTCGATTTGTACAAAAAAAATAATTTAGATCAAAGTTTATATCTAGCCCCTTTATATCCTGTTTCCTCCGAAATTTTCAATGAAAACCACAATTTAGGTTATATGATTTCTACCATAGAAAAAATTACAAAAATCCGTTCAAAAATCCCTATATTAATCTTAAAAAAAATCAACGAAAAAATTTATTCTATTTCAGAAGAATATAAATATGTGCCTTGGGCATCGAATTGTAACAATTTAGCAGAAATTAGAAATAATAATCACTCCATCCCTACTAAAGCATCAGGTATATGGGTCGGCTATGAAGATATCACACCAACAGTTCAAGGTAATTCGGAAACTGGACATCAACAAATAGGTAATTTAACACTTGCCAATCAAATTCCCTTAGAAATTTCTGAGTCTATCAAAAATAAAAGTTTTTATGAAAACACTAGTCTAAATTCATGTATAAATAAAGCAGTACAAAATAATACTAAAATTAATTTCTCTTTTCTTCTTTCAGGAACAAATGGATCGAATGGAAGAGTTCATAGTGCATGGAACCATTTAGAAGCATTTCTAAAATTAGTATTTATTGAACACAAGCTTCCTCCAGAAAAAATTCAGATGCAGGCAATTCTTGATGGTAGAGATTCAGGCAATTTTGCCTCAATTAAAAACTCGGATGAGGAAGAAGGGTTTTTGTACATATTAAAAAGTTTACTAGATAAATATGAAGCAATTAAAAGCCTTTGCTGGATAGTAGGCAGATCCTCAGCTATGGATAGAGACTTCAGAGAAGAAGCAGCTTACTCTGACTTCTTGCATTTAACAGGGAAAAAATATCACGCTGCTAAAAGTTTTTCTGATGTAGTTAGTTTTATTGAATCTCAACACTTAATCGGAACTAACGATCAAAGTATTCCACCGATATCGATACTTAGAGATGATAAAAAAGCACCAATTATTGATACTAATGACTCATTCATAAACCTTAACTTTAGATCTGATCGTCAAAGAATTAAGACCGCATGGCTATCAGATTCAAAAAAATATTTATTTAATGAAGCAAAAAGTAGAGGTAAAAATTGGAAAGCAGATTGGTTAGAACATGGACTAAACTTAAATATATGTACATTAGCTGAGTATGACCCTTATTTTGAGAAAGAATCTCGTGTAAAAGTAGCATATAAGACAAATCCACATGAGGATAATTTACTTTATCAATGGAAAAATCTTACACAAAATAAAACATATGCACTGATTGGCGAAAGCGTAAAGTCAGCGCATGTAGGTTATTTTATACGAGGAAGAAGGGAGGAGGTCAAAGATAAAATTGAATTCAGAAAAATTATACCATCTCACAGCGTAAATGAAGGAGTAAAATCAGATACTGATTTTTATCTATTCCCAGAAATGAGAAACAAAGAGATAACAAAGGAAGTATTAAATTTAATAAACTCTACAAATCATAACTTAATAATATGTAACCTTGCATCAACTGATATGATTGGACACTGTTTACCTGAAAAATATGAAGAAGCCAAACTAGCTTATAGATCAGTTGAAAAATCAATTTGCTCTATGGTGGAAGTAGCTAAAACAAATAATATTCCCATTATTATTACCTCTGATCATGGTAACATCGAAGATCATGACTCATCTCATAGTGCTAATGAAATACTTACAACTATAATTTTGAATAAAAAAACAAAATTAAGCCATTTCCCTGCTAGATTATACGATATTGGACCTACAATTCTTGAGATCTTTGGGATAAAAAACCCTACAAAAAATAAGTTAAATCGAGATAAAAAATTCTTAGGTAAAAGTATTATAGAGTTTACCTAGTTAAGAAAACTAACTATTACCAAGCCGTTTCTCCACCATCTACTATAAGTTCAGTACCTGTTACCCATGATGATTCATCTGAAGCAAGATAAAGTATCCCATATGCAATGTCTTCTGGTAAACCTAACCTACCTAATGGAGTCATATTTAGACGATAATCTCTTATTTCTTCCTTTGAATGAATATCTAAAGTCATTGGTGTATCTGTAAAACCCGGATGAATAGAATTAACTCTAATGTTGTCTTTACCATATTGAACTGCAGCTCCCTTACTAAATGTTCTGGCTGCACCTTTTGAGGCATGATAGGCTGCTCCTGCAGGGGAACCTACAATGCCAAATATTGAAGAAACGTTTATTATTGAACCTCCTCCAACGTCTCTCATATGAGGAATTACCGCTCTTGTTCCTAGCATAATTGCAGTAGAATTAACAGCAAAAACATCATTCCAATTACTTAATGTTGTTTCTTCAACTACAGCTCTCCCTTTAGCACCAGAAAGACCAGCATTATTAACTAATATATTAATTTTGCCCCATTTCTTTATTACTACATCAACTAATTTGTCCCATTCTTTTTCATCAGATACATTAATCTTAATAAATATTGCATTTCCATTATTAGAATTAATTTCATCTTGAAGAATTGTACCTTTATCTGTATCCAAATCTGCAATTACAACCTTTGATCCTTCTTCAGAAAATATCCTAGTTGTTGCTTCACCAATACCAGATGCCCCTCCTGTAATAATTGAAACTTTATCTTTTAATCTAGAACTCATATTTAACTCCATAGCTTAGGTATCTCTAAATTATCATAGTTTGTTATTTTTATATAAACATTTCAGCAAAAAAAAAATAAATTTTACATATTATAGTATTATTATGTTTTTTTTCAGGCGTAAAAATAAAAAACCAATATATTATGGCTGGTGGGTTGCAATAGCAGGATCGTTCAACATGATGATAAGTTCAGGTCCAACCTTTCAAGCTGCTAGTACTCTATTTAGAGCAATAGAAGATGAATTCGGATGGTCCAGGGCATTAGTCTCCGGAGTAGCATCTTTCGGTAGATTTGGAGGAGCATTATTTGGACCATTAGAAGGATGGCTTACAGATAAATTCGGTGCCGGTAAAATGATATTATTTGGATTTACATTTGCAGGTATAGGCATGGTAATTTTCTCAAAAATATCTGGACCCATAATGTATTATTTCTCCTTTTTTATTGTATCTTTAGGTTTCTCAATGGGAGGATTTGTACCTTCAATGCACTCAGTAAACTCTTGGATGTCACAAAAAAGGGCAACTGGAATGGCAATTGTAATTTCAGGATCAAGCTTAGGTGGAGTGTTTGTTCCTTTGATAGTATGGAGCATAATTAATTACGGATGGAGAGAAACTACATTAATTATAGGAATAGTAACTTTAGTTGCTGGCCCACCATTATCATATATTATTGGTAAAAAATTAGACCCTAAAATAAATATCGTCAATAATAAAAATTTAAAAGTTACAACATATAATGCTTTTCAGTATGATTTCAAGCCAAGTGAGGCAATAAAAACTCGAGGTTTTTGGGGAATTTCTATTACTCATACTTTTACTAATCTTTCAGTTGGGGCTATTTCAGCTCATATTTTCTTTCAATTGACTGATATTAATGGAGCCAATTTATCTGATGGACTTGCATCTACAATTTTACCGATCATGGCTTTTACTTCCTTCTTTTTTCAGATAATAGGTGGATTTATAGGAGATAAGTTTAGTAAAAGAAAAGTTCTACCCTTCCTAATACTTATACAAGGCTTATCATTAATTATTCTTGGGCTTGCAACTACATATCTAGAAAGTATAATCTTTGCAGTCTTATGGGGAATTGGCTTCGGAGGAAGAACACCAATGCTTCATGCTCTTAGAGGAGAGTATTTTGGGAGGAAACACTTTGGGATGATTTTAGGGATGTCTAGCTTCCCAATGATGCTTGGAATGATGATTTCTCCTGTAATTGTAGGTAGAATATATGATATACATAAAAGCTATGTGGGAGTTTTATATATTTTAGGACTTACATGTCTTATTGCTTCAGTAACTATTTTGTTTGCATCTAAGCCTAAACCACCACACACGAGATAATAATATGGAAAATAATATTTTTAAATGTAAAATTTGTAATTATAAAATTTTTTCAAAATTTATCCCTGCAACTATGCCTAGTTGCCCAACATGCGGTGGAGATGTTGAACTCAATAAAGATTTTATTGAAAAAAAACTTATTTCTTTGTGTCAAACTTGTCATGCAGAGAATCAACTATATGAAACTGACATGTGTGAAAGGAATAACTGCAGTAAGGTATCAAGCTATTGGAGTGGCAAAAAAGATATCGGTCAAGATAATAAAAAACCATTTGAAAACGGTAGAGTTTTATATAAATCATCTCGTGGCCCAGAAGGTGGAACAATACCTAGATGGTAAAAAAAATTATTATTCTATTAATCAAACATGAAATTTTTTATGATGTAAAGACAACAAGTTTTCTCCCCAGTCGTTCTTAATATCACGTATCACCGAATGAATATGATTTGCTCCATTTTGTGTATTGTCATACTCAATAATAAACTCAGGATGATATAGTGAGTAATAATGTGGCATTTTTGGATTAAGAGAACCAGCCCATACAAATCTCATTTTCTCTAGACTATTAATATTTTTTATATATTCAGAGTAAAATTCATCATTAAATCTTTTGAAATAATGTTTCGTTAATTTTTCAGCCACTGATTTTTGCGACTCATACAAATCTGTGAATTTAATACCATCTTCAATATGAAATTTCTTAACATGTATAACATTTTCAGTAATAATATCTGAAGGAGCATTCTCGTACAATATTGCCTTTTTTGATTGATGAAAATTCATAGACTTTACCAAATTCCTAGCAATATCTTCTTCATTTGGTAGAGTTCTTTCTCCTTTTCTATCTCCATGCTGTATTTCCGAAGGATTTGCACCAAAAAAACTGGGTAATAAAGAAATAAATTTTGATGAAAAATTAATTGTTACTAGAACATGATGACCATTTAGTCTTATACCCCAAGGATTACCGTCATTATTTGGTTTCCCAAAAATAGAAAAGTAATAAAGACCGCTATCTCTATTCCAATTATTTTTCTCACTCTGTATTTTTTCCCATTCATCAAGGATTTTCTCAAGTTTTATTATTTTATCAACCGTTACATGACCCATTTCGCTAAGCAAAAACTTAGTAATATTAAAAGCCAAAACTTGTTGATTTTTACTCATCTCCAATAAGGCTAATCCATATTTCTTAATCGGTGTGTAATGCCAATTAAATCTTTCTTGATCTGAGAATGAAAAAAATAATTTTTCTTTTTGAGTTGAATCTAATGTATCTACAAATTTTATTACCTTTGAGATCAGTTTATTAGAAAAATTTTTTGAAATATCTATTATCATAATGTAAATATTTATTGATTTATTGTTTCCAACTTATAACATTAAGTATTATTATCAAATAAATTTAAGGGCTAAACATGGGTAAATACTACGACAATTCAATAATTCCTGATTTCTTAAGAAGAAATTTTAATGTTTATGACAGGATCAATAAACTTAGTATAGATTTAGGTTCTTTTGAAGATAATGTAAAAACATTAAAAGATTCAGAAATATGTACAGAAATTTTTCATGAATCAGGACTAGTTTATCTTTCAGGTCATGGATATGGACCAGGTCAGATGTATGACGATAAATCAAGGATAATTGAAGGTCAAAAAGCTGCAGAATGGATAGCCAATTCTATGATAAGGCGATTACATTGGGCAATTACATGTGGAGGTGAGGGTGGAGACCTAAATGATGTGTTATACACAGTAAAAGCAATTGGTATGGTGGTTTCTACTGATGTTGCTTTTGATGGAGCCCCGTCTGTGATGAATGGTTTTTCGAGAAGATGGCAGTCCGTTTTTGGTGGAGGCAAGGGTGAATTTTCTAAAAATGGACTTGATACAAGTTTCTCTGGAGTTCATGCTCGAAGCGCGATTGGAGGTTTCACTGGAAGATTTTCAATAGAACCAGAAATTATTGTTGCAATACCTCCTGATTTGTCGAAAGAAATTATAAAAAATAGAGGATGGATACTTCCTTTGACACCAGAAGCATATAAAAAGATAACTAATAAATGAAAATTCTTATATCAGGAAGTAGCGGCCTAATAGGTAAATCCCTAATTAATTTTCTAGAGTCAAAAAAGCATGAAATATTTATTCTCACGAGAAATATTAAAGAAAATAGTAAAAATTCAATTTTTTGGGATCCTTACAAAAATATAATTGATTTAAATAAAATCGAAAATTTTGATGTTTTTATAAATTTAAATGGAAGTTCTATAGCAAAAATCATGATGTTGGGAAGAATAAAATTTGGATCAAAAAAATCTATCTATAATAGTAGAATAATCTCAACAAAATTTCTTAGAAACTGTGTAGAAAAATTATCTAACCCACCAAAATTATATATGACAGCATCAGCTTGTGGTTATTATGGTGATAGAGGAAATTCAGCTGTTGAGGAAAATTCGAAACCTGGCTTAGGCTTTCTTTCTGATACTGCTAAAATCTGGGAAAATATTGCAATACCTAATAAAAAAAATGTAAGAGTTGTAAACTTACGATTAGGTTTAGTTATTACTAAAAATGGAGGAATAATAAAATCATCTAAATTTATATATAAATCTTATCTAGGCGGCAAGTATGGAAATGGTAATCAATGGTGGCCATGGATATCTATGAAAGATACAATAAGAGCGGTAGAACATATAATCGAAAATAAAAGTATAAATGGACCAGTAAATTTAGTATCTCCCAAGTTGATAAGAAATAAAGATTTTGTAAAAGAATTATCAATCTACTTTAAGAAACCAGCTATATTAAATTTACCAAGTTACATAATAAAGATTTTTTTTGGTGAAATAGCCAATGAAGCTTTACTAAGTAGTCAAAAAGTTATACCTAAAAAGCTTTCTGAAACTAACTTTTCATGGGAGCATCTATATATCGAACAAGCTCTAGATGATGACTAAGAATTTTCTTTAATCATTTTTCTCAAAACAAAAGGAAGAAGGCCACCATTTTTGTAATATTCATTTTCGATTAATGTATCAATTCTCACAAGTACTTTAAATCTTTTACTTTGACCAGAAACAGTTTTTGCTATAACTTCTATAGTAGATCTTGGTTCAACTTCATTCGCAACATCTGGAATATCGTAAAATTCACTTCCGTCTAATCCTAATGATTCCATTGATTGATTATCAATAAATTGCAAAGGTAAGACTCCCATACCTACTAAATTAGATCTATGAATACGCTCAAAACTTTCAGCAATAACAGCTCTAACTCCTAATAACATAGGGCCTTTTGCAGCCCAGTCCCTTGAACTTCCAGTACCATATTCTTTTCCTGCAAAAACGATTAACGGCGTATTATCTAAACGATATTTTTCTGATGCTTCATAAATTCTCATTTTTTCATCAGATGGAAAATATATAGTCCAGTCACCTTCCATATCTGGAGATAATTTATTTCTAAGTCGAATATTTCCAAATGTACCTCTAACCATTACATCATGATTACCTCGTCTTGAGCCATATGAATTATAATCTTTTCTTGCTACATCGTTACCAAGCAAAAATTGTCCGGCTGGTGCAGATGGGGGTATAGAGCCTGCTGGAGAAATGTGATCAGTAGTAACAGAATCTGCAACGCTAACAAGAACTCTAGCATTTAGGATCTCATCTTTTGTTTCAGGTATATGGGAAAAATTATCAAAATATGGAGGTTTTTGAATATACGTTGAGCTAGAATCCCAATTAAAATTCAAGCCTAAAGATGTTTCTAGATTTTTCCATGCTTCCGGTCCCTCTATAACAGATGAGTACTGTTCATTAAATATTTCAGGTTTAATTGACTTAGATATTACATCCGAAATTTCATTTTGAGATGGCCAAATATCCTTGAGAAAAATTAAATCCCCATTATCATTAGAGCCGATTGGTTCATTTACTAAATCTATATCTACAGTACCAGCTATAGCAAAAGCCACAACTAATATCGGTGAGGCTAAATAATTTGCCTTAACCTGAGGATGAACCCTACCTTCAAAATTTCTATTACCACTTAACACAGCAGCTACTGTAAGATCATTCTCCGAAACTGTATCCGCAACAGCCTGAGGTAATGGTCCAGAGTTACCAATACATGTTGTGCATCCATATCCTACAGTATTAAAACCCATAAAATCTAAATCTTCATGTAAATTAGCTCTAGTTAAGTATTCAGTAACAACTGTTGAACCCGGAGCTAAACTGGACTTAACCCAAGGCTTTCTATTTAACCCTTTTTCTCTAGCCTTTCTAGCTAAAAGACCAGCACCAACCATAACGTACGGATTCGAAGTATTTGTACAACTAGTAATAGCAGCTATTACAACAGAAGAATTAGAAATTTCTTCTATATTCTTTTCGATATCTATTTCATATTTTTTTTCTGTTGAAACATCAAAAGATTTAGAAAAGTTTTCTCCAATATCTTTGAGGGAAATTTTGTCCTGGGGCCTTTTTGGCCCAGCCAAAGATGGAGTTACATCAGACATATCAAAATCTATCGATTGAGAGTATGATGGTTCTGAATTTTTATCATAGAACATACCATTAGTTTTTGAAAAATTTTCTACCCTATTTATTAAATTGTTATCTCTACCAGTATCTTTCAAATACTTTATTGTTTGATCATCAATTGGGAAAAAACCACATGTAGCACCATACTCTGGAGCCATATTAGCTATAGTTGCACGATCAGCTAAAGGTAATTTATGTAAACTAGGTCCATAGAATTCAACAAACTTTTCTACTACACCTACCGATCTTAGTTTTTCCACTATAGACAAAACTAAATCAGTAGCCGTTGAACCCTCTGGGAGTTCTCCTACAAGTCTAACTCCAACAACTTCAGGTAAAACCATATAGTAAGGTTGACCTAACATAACAGCTTCAGCTTCAATACCTCCAACTCCCCATCCAAGTACACCAAGACCATTTATCATAGTTGTATGAGAATCAGTACCAACACATGAGTCAAGCATCAAGGAATTTTCACCCAATTCATTATCAAGAAGTATAACCTCTGCTAAATATTCTAAATTTACTTGATGAACAATTCCTGTACTAGGAGGAATAATTCTTAAGTTATTAAAAGCACTTTGAGCCCATTTTAATAATTTATATCTTTCTGTATTTCTTTCAAACTCTCTGTCAACATTTAATTTCAGTGAGTCTACATTAGAAAAATTATCTACTTGAACAGAATGATCAATGACCATATCTGATCTTACAATTGGATTAATAATTGAAGGATCTCCCCCAATTTCTTTAACTGCATCACGCATTGCAGCAATATCTACCACTACAGGTACACCAGTAAAATCTTGTAATAGTACTCTACTTGGCATAAATGGAAATTCACTAGTTGGCTTAGAATTTGGACGCCAAGAGCTTACTAGTTCAACATGCTCTTTAGTAGCTATGCCTCTATTATGACTTCTCAATACATTTTCTAATAAAACTCTAATTGAGTATGGAGTTTTATTTATTTCAACTAAATTTAGCCTTTCTAATGAGTGTATTGACTCATAAGAATACTCTTTTTTATTTGATATTATTTTATTTGTGGAATTAAACATAAGTATTTTTTCTTGCAAAAAGTTTCTAATCAGATAATATATTCTATATCATTTTTCAAAATAAAAATGAAAAATAAATCAAAAATCTTATGCTTAATTATAATCCAGCGTCCATTATAGCTAATAAAACACCGTTTTTTTATGGTTGGATAATCGTATTTACATCAAGTCTTTCAATGTTTGTAAGAAATGCTGCCGCAACATTAACAATTGCCGTTTTTGTATACCCAATGAGTGAAGATTTAGGTTGGAGTAGGACTCTAATTGTAGGTGCAGCTGCTGCATCTGGAGTAGCATCTATGTTTATATCTCCATTAGCTGGTTGGATTTTACAAAAATTTGGTAGTAAATTTCTAATTTCTATCTCACTCTTTTTGCTTGGTTTAGTTATATTATCAATCAGGTGGACAACTAACCCTATAACCTTTTATCTATTATTCGGAACAGGACGGTTGATTTTTCAAGCACCACTCCAAATAGGCCCGACCACAGTTGTAGCACAATGGTTTATTAAATTGAGAGGCAGGGCATCTTCTATTCTTGGAGTTTCTCATTCATTAGGAATGGGTTTATTTCCATTATTTGCACAATTATTTATCAATGCTAATAATGGTGATTGGCGAATGGCATGGTTTTGGATAGGTGTATCAGTTTGGATTATAGCACTACCTATAACTTTGATATTACTTATAAATAAACCTGAGGACATAAAAGAATTGCCCGATGGTATTAATAAAACATCAAAAATAAATAGCAAAACAAATACTGAAGAACAATGGAATTTACAAGATGCTGTAAGAACACCAACACTTTGGCTTCTAGCTTTAGCTGGAGGTTTAGTATTCTTTATACATACTGGAGTTAATATTCATCAAGCAGCCTTTCTTCGAGACTCAGGTATAAGTGCATCTGTAGCAGCTTCTGCATTAGCTATAATGGCTGGAGGTAGCGCAATAGGAAGTGTGATTTGGGGTAATTTACTAGATAAATTTTCAGTAAAATTAGTATATTCTCTAGCTGCAGGGTGGCTTGGAGTCACAGCTTTGCTATTTCTGCAAGTAAACTCTACCACCTCAGCATTTATAGTTGCAATAATTTTTGGGATTGGGCTAGGAGGTTTGCTTGTGATACCACCGGTAGCAATGGCTCATTATTTTGGTAGACAATCCTTGGGTGCAATCAGAGGTATAACCGAGCCTTTTGTAAGTGGCGGACAAGCTATTGGTGCAATTGCAGCAGGGGTTATTTTTGATATATCAGGATCATATGATGGGACTTTTCCTGTTTTTTCAGTTGCAGCAATAATTGCAATTGTACTTATCATTTCAGCTAGAAAATCTAAAAAAAGTACTAGATAGCAGCACCACCATCAACCGTGATCATAGATCCAGTTATCATTGATGCATCGTCTGATGCTACAAAAAGAAAAGTCTTTGCTATATCCTCAGCTGTTTGAAGTCTTCCTAATGGAGTATCATTCAATCTTTTATTATAATTTTCTGGATTTTCAATACTAGTTTCCCAACCATTAGGACTATAATTATTGTCATTTCTAATAAACGGAGTATCTACATGGCCAGGCGAAATTAGTACACAGCGAATATCATACTTTGCGAAAGAACTTGCCGCTGATCTTGTCAATCCAATCATACCCATTTTTTGTGAGGCATAACCTGGACTTCCCCCTTGCGGGCGAATGGATGCTAAAGAACCTAAGTTCAGAATTACACCATTACTATTTTTTTTCATATATGGAATAGTATGTTTAATACCCAAAAAAGAACCAATAAGTCCCACATCTATTATTTCTCTAAATTGACTTTCAGACTGCTCTTCAAATTCAACTCTGAAATTTGCACCAGCATTATTACATAAAATATTTATAGTTCCATACTGATTTAAAATTTCCTTAACTGCATTTTGCCATGAATTAGAATCTTTGACATCAAGCTTAATTGGAAACGATTCTCCACCATTATTAAGTATTTGATTGGAAATTACTTTTGCTTTTGATAAATCTATATCTGCAACGGCTACTTTCGCACCCTCCTGAGCAAAGAGTTTAGCTTGCGAACCTCCTATTGCTCCTCCCGCTGCAGTAATTAGTGCTACTTTATCCTTTAGTTTCATTATTTACCTTCTTTTGTTACAGCTTCAATCATTGCTTGAATATAACCATTAGCAAACGCTCTACCTCTATGACCCCAATCTGTATCTTGGAAGGTTGAAGGAACATGATCATCTATAAAAAAACTATCATAATCATTTTGATAATAAGTTTTCATAGCTCGATACATGTCTACATGACCAGTGTTGATGAATTCTTCATGGAAACTTTCTGGATTTGGAGCAGAAACATTTCTAAAATGAACATAAAAAATTTTCTTTCTTATAAGCATTTCCTCAATAAATTTATAAATATTTTCATCCTTTGAATCAAACATTTCTGCAATAGTTCCCTGACAAAATTCAATACCACAATAATCAGACGGGTAAATATCTAGATATCTTCTATAATTATCGTAACTTCTAAAAATATTAGGTATACCACCTAGTTTTTCGACAGGAGGATCACATGGATGAATCCCTAATTTTATTTTTTCTTCTTCAGCAACAGGCATAATAATTTTTAGCCAATATTCTAAATTTTCCCAAATTTCTTCCTCTTCATACTCTCTATCGTGGGTATTTGGAAAATTTTTTGCTTGTTCATAGTTAAATGCAGTTACAGTAGCACCTCCTCTAATTATCTTAGGTTGTGTTCGCCATACATGAGATGGCATCCAGTTATATCCAAAAATTTTTATCCCAGCTCTTGCAATATTTTTGATTGTAAGAATCATATTTTCAATTTGCTGATCTCTTTTTGGACCATTAAGCATAATGTGGTCATAGAAGCTTGTTGGGACGTTTTCAAGTGCAGATAAAGATAATCCGTGGCTTTCAATTTTAAGTCTAAGCTTAACTAAATCTCTTAATTCCCAAATACCATTATTTATAGGTAAACTAGGGGTATTTAATAAAATATCAGTTGCACCAAATTGTTTTGCAAAAATTAAAAATTCATCATTAGGTTGATTAAACTGGCCAAATCCTGTTCTCATATAATTCTCCATCAATTTAAAAAAACAAAATAATTTATAATATTATAAACTAATATTTTTTTAAGAATAAATAATGATTATAGATACCCATGCACATATTCATCAACATGATGAATATGAAATACCAGAAATTATTTCACGAGCATTAGAGAGCAATGTTTCAAAAATAATTACCGCTGGGGTAAATATAACTGATTCAGAATTATCATTAAGAATCGCTAATAAATATGAAAACGTATATTCAGGTGTAGGTATTCATCCAGAGGAAATCAAATCACCTATAAGCAAAAAAGATATAAAGGCCCTTAAATCCTTGTCGAAAGAAAATAAGGTAAAAGTTATAAGCGAAATTGGCCTTGATAATCAAAAAACTTCTCCTGAAATTAAAATTCAAGAAGAAGGTTTTTATGAACAGATCAAACTTGCAAAAGAAGAAAAGTTACCGATAATTTTTCATATTAGAGAAGAGAATAATGATTTTGAAGAATCTTTTGCAAAAGATATAGCAATCAATATTTTTTCAGAGCTCTCGATTGGTGATATTGGTGGAGCCGCCCATTATTTTGCAGGTAAATGGGATTATGCAAAAGAGTTATTGGATTTGGGTCTTTTAATATCTTTTGCAAAACCAATAATCTATAACAAATCTCTCCATGAAACTGTTAGTAAAATTCCAAGCGACAAAATTATCGTTGAAACTGATTCATACCCACAACATTACAAACCAGATAGATCAAAATGGACTGAGCCTAAAGATATTTCCAATATAGTTAATAAAATTGCCGAGATAAAACAAATTAATAGAAAATTTATTGAAGAAAAAATATATAATAATTCAATCAAACTACTTAATTTTTAATTATTTCATTTTTATGTATGTAAGGGTTAAATTATAGTTAATAGGAAATTAAATCTTAAATCTAGACCTAATTCCTTTATTTAGTTCTTTATTATTTTTTCTCAAAATATCTCTTGAAATCCCTTTGGTAATAGCTTTAGGCTTGTTATTTTTTTTCTTTTTAATATTTTTATTTTTTTTAAGTAATCTTTCTAATTCAATTTCTATAAAATTAAAATCATTTTGAGGAATAATATGCAACATACCAAAAAAAGCTAACTCCCACCTATTAGCAGGCCATTTTCTTAAATACTCTAATGAGGGGGCCACATAAGTTCCGTCTACAGATTCATCATATTCAAGATACAAATCTTTTTTTGTATGAACTCTATAAGGAAATGTTTCTTTTTCATCATGACTACTCCATATGATACTGTTATCCTCAAACATAGAAGAGGTCACTGTTGCTGTTGCACTAAAGACTCTTTTGTCATTAATATAATAAAGTAATCTATCATCAGGGGCCATTACATCAACTTTTTTTCTAGATTTTTTGTCGAAGCCTTGCATATTAAAGCCTGAAGAAAAAGTTTTGTCACTATTATCGGAGGATATTGATACCAACCAAAAAGTTTTACCCATAAAATACAATCCTTATAAAATGTCAGTGAACTATTGTTCAGATCTTTGTTGATACTTATTTCTTATCTTTACAGCTATGGAATTCATAATTAAAAGTATGACCAGCAATACAATTATACCAGCAGCGGCTATGCTTCTAAAATCTTCTTGAGGTTGGCTCACCCAGGTGTATATCTGTAAAGGAAGGACTGTAAATTTTGAGTTAGGAGTTGTTGGAACAAATGTGACCCACACAAGAGAAGATATCATTAAGATTGGTGCTGCTTCTCCAATTGCCCTAGAAAGAGCAAGAATAATTCCACTCATCATACCAGGAATAGCCTGAGGTAAAACAACTTTCTTTACAACTTGCCATCTTGTAGCTCCCATCGCATAACCAGCATCTTTAAAACTTGACGGAACAGCTTTTATTGCCTCTTGGGATGCAATGATTACTATAGGTAAGATAAGTAAGGTTAAGGTTAATGCTCCAGAAATCAAATTTCTGGAGCCATCAAAAAGGAATTGAACAAATACAGCTAAACCTAAAAGACCATATATTACACTAGGAACCCCAGCTAAATTGGAAATATTTAATTCAATTAGCCTAATAAATCTTCCTTTTTTTGCAAATTCCTCTAAATAAATTGCTGTAGCAATACCCACGGGGACAGTGAATA
>CEUJ01077795.1_pt1 | contig 20636 bp, 16 predicted proteins | sample 361531 | NCBI WGS metagenome assembly CEUJ01 (sample SAMEA2622842, study PRJEB7988) | marine metagenome | biome: marine biome (ENVO:00000447); feature: marine epipelagic mixed layer (ENVO:xxxxxxxxx); material: "saline water (ENVO:00002010), including plankton (ENVO:xxxxxxxx)" | depth 140 m | reverse complement strand
TGACGTAAGGCTATCTTTTCTTTGAAGAGTATCAGTTGCCGCTAAAGCTAAGTATCTATTGATAAATGAATTTGCATTATCGTCAGCGTTACCAGCTACACCATCAGGACCAGCCGCTTCCTCTGGGCGATATTTAGTAATTGTTGTATCAACTTCTTCGTAACGTGCTCCCAAAATCATTTGCCATTGGTCAGCAAGATCAATATCAGCTGTAATGAAAACTGATTCAACTTTAATTTCTGTTTCACTTTTGACTTTAACATCGGTAGTGAAATCCAAAACAGTACGGTTTCCGAAAGCGTCAACATTGAAATCTCCTGGATTCGCTAGGTTGAAACTATTTCTAATTCCGGATGCACCTAAAGTTGCACCACCAGCTCCAGCAGTGTCGGCCGCTTCGTTGCTAAAGTGAGAATGATAACGTTCGTTATCGTTATCGGTGTCAATAAGATCCAATCCAACAGTAAGAGTTGCTCGATCGAATGTGTTGACATTGGTTAGATTCAAAATAGAAGATTCTCTAAATGTTGTATCTCTGTAACCTTCCATACAAGCAACAGTAGTAATGGTTGCACTAACAGCACAAGGAGCGGTGGCTCCAGTACTTTTTACGTAAATGTTTTGATACATTTTGTTAAAGTTGTTGCCCATTATGGATAAATTGATTTTTCCATTATCGGAGTAGTTGTGCTCTAAGTTAGCTTTTAAAATAGTTCCTTCCGTTGTGTGAAGGTTTTTGTTTGGGTCTCCATAGACGACCTCATTTAAAGCCTCATTTACCAATGCTCCTGTAGTTGGAATACCTCTATCGATGAATCTTTCATGATCTAAGTACTCTAGGGAAATGTTTAGCTCAGTAGCTTCATTAAGCGCAAACGTGAAAGTTGGATTTATACCATTACGCGTACCATCATAAAGATCTCTGTGATTGGCTAAAGTATCTGAGTGCGCCATTAAACGCAATGCAACTGTATCGCTAAGTTGCATGTTTGTATCAATAGCAAAATCATTAGCGGTAAAAGTGTCGTAACCGAGATTCAGGTTTGTGAAAGTCTCACCAAGCTTTGCTTTCTTAGTTACTCTATTAATCAGACCACCTTCACCACCTCTTCCAAAGAGAAGTGCGTTAGGGCCTTTAAGAACTTCGACTTGCTCAACGTTGTAAAGAGCTCTGTAATACTGCACATCATCTCTTTGACCGTCTAAGTAAAAGCTAGACGTAGTTCTAATACCTCTAATTACCATGGCGTCTCTATGTCCCTCACCTTGAGTTGAGTGTATTCCAGGAACATAACGAACTATGTCACCAAGAGCTCTAAAACCCTGATTTAAAATATCTTCATCTGTAATGATTGATACAGATTGAGGTACATTTAAAATTGGCGCTGGAGGTTTCATGGAGTTGACTTGGTCCTTAAAAAGAACGTTGCCTTTAACTTCAAGCTCCTCATCTTGTCCAAAAATTGCAGAAGTAGAAACAACTAATGCAATTAAAAAAATTATTTTTTTCATAGGAAATATCTCCTTTTATAAGATTATTGGCGAATGATAATGATTATCATTTAGAATGTCAATGAGAATGGTTATTACTTGTGTTTGGTTATATATCTAGAATCAAATGGTAACTTGCTTGATAGATCCTTTTTCCAATCTGAAAATTCGATCGCAAAATTCCCTCGCCTCTTCAAGTTCATGGGTAACGATAATGCAAGAAGTATTGGTTTTTTTGAATAAAGCCTTGGCATCATTTCGCAACTCTTCCCTTAAATTGGTATCTAAAGAACTAAATGGCTCGTCCAATAAAACTGTTTTTGGTTCAGGAGCTAAGGCTCTTGCGATAGCCACCCTTTGTTGCTCTCCTCCGGAAAGGGAATTTGGATAGGATTGGGAAAACTCTTCAGCCTTAAGCAGCTTCAAATATTTTTTAGCTTGCGCTTCTTTTTTAGTCTTGTTTCCTTTGACCCCAAACTTAACATTTTCCAATGAATTTAGATGAGGAAACAAAACTTTTTCTTGAAGCACCAGACCAATGCCTCTTTTGTGAGGTGAAACAAAAGTATTGCTGTCACTTAAAATCTTATCGTAATGAGAAATTTCCCCACTCTTGGGTTTTTCTAGCCCCGCAATAAGCCTCAAGAGAGAACTTTTGCCAATCCCAGACGGTCCCAGAATTCCTAATATTTCACCTTCAACTAGGTTGAAACTTAAATCAGTTAATATTTCACTATCTTTTCTGAATTCAAAAGATAGATTTTTAATATTAAGAGCTTCCTTTTTCATGCGTTTCCTGGTCTAGAATCTCTGATTATGCGTGATAAAAAGAATATTGGAATCAAGCCCACTAAAACAATCAACATTGCCGGACTTGCTGCTTCGTACATTCTCTCTTCAGAGGCATATATGTATGTCGAGACTGCCAAAGTATCAAAGTTGAAAGGCCTTAAAATAAGAGTAGCAGGTAATTCTTTTATCACCTCTGAAATGACCAACAATAAGCTGGTAAGAATGCTGGTCTTCAAAAGAGGCATATGAATTTTATAGAAAATTGAAAATTTAGACCCTTCTAAACTTAATGACACATCATCAATGGAACTGCTTATTCTTTTAAAACCCGACTCGATAGTATTATTTGCCAACGCGTAGGCTTTTATTGTGTAAGCAATTATTAACCCTATTACAGATCCAACTAGAGAAATTTTCAGAAAGTAGCTTATAAAATAAGCATCTAGGAAAGAAAAAAACTGAATAATTCCAACCGCTAGAACAAGTCCTGGCAAAGCATATCCCAATGCAAGAAACTGACTTGAAGAATTCAAAAAGAGGCCTTCATCAAACCTCTTTAAAAAATTTATCAATAGAGCAAACAGTGTGCAGATTATTCCAGCTGAGATTCCTAGCCAAACGGTATTTAAAAAACTGTAGATAACATTCTCCGAGAAAAAGTTTTCTGAAGGAAAAAATATCGCCCAATTTGTTAATTCAATAATTGGCAAAATAAAACCAATAAAAAGAGGAGCGAAGCAGAATAAAAAAGCACAGAGGCTTTTTAATCCCTTGAGTTTTTTTGAATCTGTTTTTTGAAAGGTTGAATTGGAATAGGTGTAGGACATTTTATTTCGTTCTGTTCTCTCTAAAACGACAAAGAAAGCAATGAAAATTAACAATAAACTAGATAGTTGCATCGCCGTATTTAAGTCGTACATGCCAAACCAAGTTCTAAAAATTCCAGTCGTAAAAGTTTGAACTGCAAAATGTTCCACCGCTCCAAAGTCTGAGATAGTCTCCATGATAACCAAGGCAAGTCCAGCAATTAAAGCGGGCCTAATTAATGGAATAGCTAATTTGTAAAATAAAGACCAAGAATTTAAACCTAATAATGTTCCGGCTTCCATTAGGCTCCTAGATTGATTTAAAAATGCCATTCTAGTTGTGAGATAAATATAAGGATAAAGCGTAAAAGAGAAAACTACTATCGCACCGTATATGTTTCTGACATTTGGAAAAAATATGTAATTATCTTTTGTATCAAATAAATTTTTTATGATCTCATTCGCCGTTCCATATGAATCAAAAAGACCAGTGAAAGTGTAAGCCAAAATATATGGGGGAACCGCTAAAGGCAAAATAATTGCCCATTCAAGCCAAGCTTTATTTACGAAATCGTAGTTGGTTATTAACCAAGCTGAGCCTAAGCCTAAAATAGAAGACAAAAGAGAAACTCCTAAGATTAGAAAAAATGAATTTAAAAGATATTTGGGAAGGACGTAATTATATAGGTGACTCCAGTTTGCATTATATTCACCAAACAAGCTGATTAAAACGAAGAAAATCGGAGCTAAAAGAATTAATAAAAAAATTATTATTAAGGATTGCCAAAGGTTCTTAACAGAAAAATTGATCGGGCTCATTTGCCTATTTTGAAGGCATGAGGAGAAATTTCAAAAATTTCTTATTCCCAGCCAATTCTATCCATCAGTTTTATTGCCGCTGAATTAAATTCTCCATACTTATAGACGTCAGTAACATCCTCTTTAAAATTAAGCCCAAATTGGGACATCAACGCGCTGGGTTTAACTTTTTTATTGATGGGATATTCGTAAGTATTTTCGACTAAATGCTTTTGAGCTTTTTCTGAAAGCATAAATTCCAAAAATTGAATTGCATTATTGTAATTTTTTGAAGATTTAATGATTCCAGCACCGCTGATGTTTATATGCGCCCCAGCTTTATTTTGTGACGGAAAAAGAATCTTCACTTTTTTGCCAGCACTTAACTGTTTTTCGCCTTTCTTGCCAGAGAGCATGAGTCCCAAGTAATAGCTATTGGCAATCGCTAGATCTGCTTCACCGTTAGCTACAGCAATTATTTGTGCTCTATCATTTCCTTGCGGTTTGCGAGCAAAATTATTAACTAGGCCCTTTGCCCATTTTTCAGTAAAACTTTCTCCATACTTAGCAATCATTGAAGCTACTAAGGACTGATTGTAAAGGTTGTTAGAACTCCTGATTGAGAGTTTTTTTTCCCATTTTGAAGAACTTAATTCTTCGTAGCTCAAATCCTTTAGCTCATCGTAGGAATACTTTTTTGGACTATAGAAAAGAACTCTTGCTCTTTTTGCCAGAGCTATCCACTCGTTGTTCTCTCCTCGTAAATTTTTCGGTACGATTGAATCAATTTTTTTAGAATTTATCTTTCTAAATAGTCCGTATTCCTGAGCTTTCCAAAGATTTCCAGCATCTACTGTAATAAAAATATCTGCGGGAGAATTTTCTCCCTCGGATCTTAGCCTTTCCAGTAAGGCCTTGCTTTTAGACGAAATTATATTTACTTTAATTCCGGTTTCATTTGTAAAATTCTCATAGAGAACAGTGTCTGAATCATAATGTCTAGAAGTATAGATATTTACTTCTTTAGCAAAAGCGGAACCTGAAAGAATAGTTATAATAATTAAAAATAGGTGAATGTCTTTTAGTCTCATAAGATTTAATAGTTAATTTTTTACCTTGAGCGATTTTAGATGATAATGATTCTCATTAATATATCAAGGCTGAAATATAAAAAAGCTATGAGCAAAATCGAGTTCTCGACTTTAAAACGAATAATGAGTTAGTATATTTTTTGGCTAAATTATGGTGATGACTAAAAATAAATTGAACAAAAAACTTCTTTTATCGTTAACAATTGTTTTCTGGTTTTCTAGTTTTTCTTTCACTCAAGATGAGCAAGTTACCGTAGTCGGTTCTATTATCAAAGGAACTCCAATTGATACGGGTTCTCCAATTTCTACCTTCAGTGCAGAAGAAATTTCGGCTCAAGGAAACTTAAATATTGTGGAACTCATAAAAATGGTTCCTGGAAGTTCCGGAATGGATGGTGAAGCCAACCAGTTTGGCGCAAACCAAGCTGAAGGAATCGCAAATATCAATTTAAGGGGCTTAGGAACCAACAGAACTTTGGTTTTGATAAATGGCAAAAGACAGGTCACAGTGCCTTCCAGAACAGGTGCAGGAAGATCGGTAAACCTTCACGATTTACCAATGGCAGCTTTGGATAGAATAGAGATTCTTAAAGAGGGAGCTGCAGCGACTTACGGTTCGGATGCCATAGCTGGTGTGGTAAATTTTATTACCGACTCTGACTTTGAAGGTTTAAGGGTAAACCTAGCTGCGAAAGGAATGCCCGGTGCAGAAAATCAAGCAAAAGAGTTTTCTATAACTTATGGAAGCGAGCTGGATGACGGGACAAATTTTCTATTATCACTTGGGCAACAACACAAACCAGACTTTTTTTCAAAAAATACCGACTTTACAAAAAAAAGTAATAGTCAAAATCCTTATGGAGGTTGGTCTACGATTGGAAATCCTGGAACTTTTATCATGCCTCTAAATAATTCAACATCTCAAGTTGAATTAGGTGATCCAGGATGTAACGCTGCAGGTGGCTACCATACACCTGTGAGTGATCAAAATTTTGGTTATACCGATAGTGTGAATGGCGCTAGTACAATTAACTTATTGGGACATGGAGGGAAATGCCGATTCAATTACGCTTATTTCGATAACGTTCAAGAAAGACAAACCAACTCGCAACTTTGGATGGAATTCAATGGATCATTGGATGAACATGATTTTCATATCGAATTTGCATATGGCAAAACAGATGTACCTCGTTATGCAACCTCTCCTGCTTATCCGCCAAATGATCCCAACTCAAGTTACGTACCAAACATCCACCCGGGACTACAAAGACTGTTTGCACAATTTCCTGATTTTGAAGGTCTGATGGATAACGTTGAATTCACGGGAGCTGACGGCACTAATCCAGCTTCCTATCACAGAATGAGAACGCGACCTTTTGCGGCATCGGGTAATCCAAATGGAAACGTAAATGGTGCTCAAGTTGAAATGAGAAAATACGATACTTATAGGTTTGCATTTGATTTTGAAGGTAAATTGAATTCAGAAATCGATTATTCGGCTGGTCTTAATTATTCAATGTCTGAAAGTGCGCTTACTTTTTCCGATACGCAAGCACATAAATACACTGCTGCTTTATTTGGCTATGGCGGTCCAAATTGCGGGTACACAATAACTGATTTTGGAAACGCAAATAACAATGATCCCATCCCAACTTTGTCAGATGGAACCAATACAATAATTGCTGATATCGCATCCGATAATAGACCTAATGGGTGTGAGTTTTTAAATGTCTTTTCCAATGCTGTTGAACAGGCTCAGCAACCTTTTTTTGATAATCAAAATAGCCTTACAAATGATAATCAAGTTGGAACTGTTATTGGAGATCGAGTGGGACCAAACCCGAATTACGATTCTAATTTTGCTAACTCCAAGGAGCTATTATCCTGGTTGGTTGATACAGGAAGAGTGGAAGCTGAATCTACTTTATTGACTTTAGATTTCACCCTACAAGGATATTTGGGAAATTTTTCTGGAGGCAATGGTGCTTGGGCATTTGGTTATGAAAGACGTGACTACAATATCAAACAATCTTCTCCTGCCTTGCCTGGACTCAATACATATAATGCTCAGCAAAATATTTTTGATGGGGACCTGTATCCTTGCAACCTGCCTTCATTAAACGCAAATACAGCAGCAAGAGAAAATTGTTTAAACAATAATCCCACCGGCCTGTTCATGTTTTTACCTCCAACTTTTGGAAGAGACGACAACCAAAAAATAGATTCTTTATTTGCTGAATTTGCTCTGCCTGTACTCGATAATTTTGATTTGCAGTTGGCACTTAGATACGAAGATTACGATAAAGTAAATTCATTAGATCCCAAGATTGTCATGCGATGGATTGCTACAGATGACCTAACGATTAGATTTACTGGCCAAACTACATTTCGAGCGCCCCACCCAGATGAAATCTGGAATAAAAGATATACGGAACTCGAGTTTATTGGTCAGACTGGCGCTTTCAAAGCAGTGGATAAAACGGGGAATACAAATTTAGATCCAGAAGAGGCAACAACATTCAACCTAGGTTTAATCACCGATTTTGGTACCGATAACTGGCAGGCAACTTTTGATTATTATAATTTTGTTTTCGATAATCCAATCGTTGTAGAGAGTGCTCCGAAACTTGCAGCTGCCTACGCTGCTGGAGGTGACCTTAGGACTGCTGTAAGAACGCAAGTGTTTGGCCCAGGCGGAATAAACGATGGAACTTTTAATGCTTCAGAAATCAACAGAATTACTACTTTATTTGTAAACGGTCCCAAAACTGAGACGGATGGTTTGGATGTTTTTATTAAATATGAGGATGATTACAGAGCTGGCACTATTTCAACAGGTCTGGAAGCAGCTTATATAATTGACTATAAGGTAGCTGCTTACATCAAAAATGGTGTTCAAGTAGTAGATTCATTATCTTGCAACGGATTCTTTAATATATCTAATAGTTGCCGCTCAATGCCAAATACAAAAGCTAAAGGTTTTATAAATTACAAAACTGGCATGCATAACTTTTATGGAGCTGTAAATTATATCTCTTCATATAAAGATGAAAGAGCCACTCAGGCTTTCGGGAGAAGCATAGAGGTTGCTTCTCATACAACTTTGGATGCAACTTATACTTATAGCTGGGATAAAGCTTTTGATTTTTCTGTTTCGGTTTACAACTTAACCGATAAAAAACCTCCATTTGTTTATTGGGATATGAGTTATGACCCTAATACTCATAATCCTTTGGGAAGATTTATCAAGGTTGGTTTTAATTACAAAATGCAGTAAATAATTCTTTATTAAAGAATTTTTATTTGATGATCCTTAAAATTTCCTCTTGCACTTGATTAGCAATAATTGGCTGAGCTTTGCTGTTAGGATGAATCCCATCCCGTTGCATAAGGTTTTCATCCAATGCAACCTTTTCCAATAAGAACGATAGCATTACAAGATTTTTTTCTTCTGCTATCTGAGAGTAAATGCTTTCAAAAGCGGCAACATATCTTTTCCCATAATTTGGCGGAATTCTAATTTGCATGATCAAAGGAACAGCATTGGCTTCAATGACGGCGTCGGATATTTGCAAAAGATTGGATTTAATATTTTTAATTGGATAGCCTCGCATTCCATCATTTCCCCCAAGTTCTATTAAGACGAAATCGGGTTTGTATTTTTTCAAGTCACTTTGAATTCTTGATAAACCACCAATTGTTGTATCCCCTGAGACACTGGAATTCACTATGTTTAATTTGGTTCCAAGAGAGTTAACCGAAGTTTCCAATAACCTAACCCAATTATCAGATTCTTTTATTCCATAGCCTGCAGAGATACTGTCTCCTAAAATCAAAAGCGTCTTTGTATGGGCAGTGATAGAATAGAAAAAAGCTAAAAATAAAAAAGTAAATATTTTTAATCCATTTTTTTCAAAAAAATTCATTTGATGATTATAGAAGCAAGAAATTTGTCTAAAAAAGTAATTTTTAATGATCAAGAAATTATCATACTAGACGATATAAGTTTAAATTTACAGGCAGCTTCCTCTTTAGCAGTCGTTGGTCCCTCTGGTTCTGGGAAGTCTACTCTTCTTGGAATTTTAGCAGGATTAGATTCGCCTACATCAGGAGAAATTTTCATAAATCAAAAACCTCTTCATTTGTTATCAGAAGAAGAAAGAGCTGCCATCAGAAAAGAATCTGTAGCATTCGTTTTTCAAAATTTTGAACTTTTATCAGGTCTCAATGCACTTGAAAATGTTATGCTGCCCCTCGAACTCAAAAATAAAAAAAACGCAAAAAATATTGCGATTAATTATCTTGAAAAAGTAGGTATGCAAAATAGACTACTGCATTATCCTCAAAATCTTTCAGGAGGAGAACAACAACGTGTTGCAATAGCAAGAGCATTTGCCTGTGAAGCAGAAGTACTTTTTTGTGACGAGCCAACTGGAAATTTAGATTCAAATAATAGTGAAATGATTGCAGATCTTATCTTTGATGCTTTCCAAGAATCTTCAAGCGCTCTCATAATTGTCACTCATGACCTTTCTTTAGCAAATAGATGCGATCAAAAAATAGAGTTGATGGATGGAAAAATCCTATGAAAATTTTCTTTTTGGCATCAAGAATCTTTTTGAGAGAGTTCAAATCGGGACAGCTGCTTTTGATGTTTTTATCTCTGTCTTTAGCTGTTGGTATAGTTGCTTCCATAACTTTTTTTACTGATCGACTCGATGGGTCTCTCATGTTCGAATCCAAACAGTTCCTTGGGGGTGATTTAAAATTTGAATCCAGCTCTGCTTTGGATGAGACAGAATTTCCTGATGGAAATTATGCCTACACGGTAATTTATGAATTTGGATCTGTTTTAGCTTCTGAAGAAAAATTTCAACTGGCTTCTATTAAATCCATCTCCTCGCCCTATCCTTTGGTTGGTGAAATAGAATTAGCCAATCAAGAGAATGTTAGAAAAATAAAGAAAACTCCTCCGGAAGCTGGAACAGTTTGGCTGGATTCTCGTTTGTCCAATCTGCTATCTACTGGAGTGGGAGAAAAAATTAATATTGGAGAGAAGGATTTTCTTGTAGAGGGAATAATTATTTCCGAACCCGATAGAGGTGCTGGATCTCTTGCCTTTGCTCCAAAGGCAATAATGAATTCTGCAGACCTTGAAAGCGCTAATGTGATTCAGCCTGGGTCCAGAGTCAGATACTCATATCTTTTTTTAGCATCTCCAGAGAGCATATCTGAACTGGAAGCTTTTTTTCAATCAATAAAAAAACCTGGAGATGAAATCTCATCTCCTGATAATGAAGCTAGTCCTCTTGGCAGAGCTATTGAAAGAGCTTCAAATTTCTTTCTGTTGGGAGCCTTGCTAGCAATAATATTATCTTCCCTGGCGATAGCAATTTGTTCACTGCAATTTACTAGGAGACACGTCGATTATGTAGCTGTATTTAAAGCTTTGGGCTTGTCTCCTTCACAGATTAGAAATACTTATATTTTAATTTTTTGTTTTATAGCCTTTTTTTCTTTTATTACTGGAATCGCAATTGGTTGGATTGTGCAATTGTCTTTCACAGAACTTTTAAAAGATTACTTTCCAACTAATTTACCTTTACCTGGGGCAGAGCCTTATTTTATTTCCTTTGTTACTGCTTTTTTGTGTTTGCTTGGGTTTGCCTATCCAATGTTAAGAAATCTTTTCAATCTTTCGCCAAATGCAATCTTGAGAAACTCTGAAAGGAATTTAAATAAGTTAAATTCTTCGTTCTATTTAATAGGAGGTCTAAGCAGTTTTTATGTTCTTTTAATATTCTTTATTAAAGACTTTGCACTTACAAATATTATCTTCTTCGCAATTTTAACTTTTGCTAGCCTTATTTTCTTCTTGATTTACACCACTTTCAATTTCATTAAGCCTTTAGGATTAAATCCTTTAAAACCAATGAAAATGCTTGCCTTCGAATTGAGTCGCAGAAAGCTTTTCAACTCTATGCAAATCGTTTCAGTAACCGTAGCAATAGCTTTAAGCTTGGTAGCTTATTCGGCCTCTACAAATTTAGTTTCTTCTTGGGAAGACTCTTTGCCTGATAAAGCTCCCAATAATCTTTTATTTAATATTTATGAAGGTCAAAAAGAGAATCTAAAAAAATTTTTGAAGCTTAATGAGATAAGTTCCGAGCCAATCTTTCCTGTAACGAGTGCAAGATTCTTTCGAAAATTATCAGGGCAAGAAATAGACCGTACATTCAATTTCACCTGGATGAAGGATCTTCCAGAAGGAAATGAGCTGATAGCTGGAAGCTGGTTCCAAGAGGCAGGAAATGGGATATCTATTTCTTCAGAGATTTCAGAAAGATATGATTTAAAGCTAAATGACGCAATTCTTATCGATGTATCCGGCAGAAAAATTGATAGCTACATTCAAAGTATCAGAGAAGTGAATTGGGAAAATTTTAGTCCTAATTTTTTTGCAATCGGATACCCAGAAGATTTCAAGGAAATTTCGTCTACCTTCATTACCTCTTTCCATATTCCTAAAGAAAAAGAAGCCCTTGCTGTTGAATTGGTAAAAACCTTCCCGACTATTTCATTTATTTCTTTAGAAGCTATTATTTCAGAGGTGCAATCAATCATTTCAAGAGTTTCTCAAGCTTTAAAACTAATTCTTGGTCTAACATTAGTAGCTGGATTATTCTTAATGCTGGCTACAATTCAGGAAAGCTTTAAACAAAGAGAAAAGCAAAATGCCATTTTAAAAACCTTGGGATTAGATAAAAAAACAATGCAAAAAAATACCTTCTTAGAATATTTATCTATTGGTTTTTTTGCTGGAGTACTTGGCAGCTTGCTTGCCGTTGTAACAACATTTTTTATTGAAGAAATAGTATTTGAAATTAATCCTAAAATTTATTGGGACGTAATTTTAATTGGCGCATTAGGATCTATTTTGGTAATTGGTATTATTGCTGCTTTATTTACTTTTTATCTAACCGCAAAAACGCCTAAAGATGTTTTAAGAGGAGCCGATGCCTAAATCAAGAAATATTATTGCGATTGGAGGCGGTGGATTTGGCGCCAATCCAGGTCAAGGAATAATAGAAGAATATATTTTGAAACAAACTAAAAAGAAAAGGCCAAAAATATGCTTTATTCCCACAGCAACCGGTGACAACGAGGCTTATAAGGTTAATTATTACAGCACTTTTACAAAGCTAGATTGTGATCCCACACATTTAGATTTTTTTAAAAGAACTCCGGACCTAAAAAAACTCATTTTAAATCAAGATGCTATTTTTGTAGGTGGCGGGAATACAAAAAGTATGTTGGCCGTATGGAAGGATTGGGGACTTGATAAAATTTTAAGAACAGCATATCGAAATGGAGTGGTGATGAGTGGCGTAAGCGCTGGAGCGATTTGCTGGTTTCAGAATGGAATAACAGATTCTTGGTCTTCAGATTTAAAAATCATTTCTTGTTTAAATTTTGTTAAAGGAACATGTTGCCCTCACTATGATGAGGAACCTGAAAGAAAACCTGCAGTAAAAAAGTTCCTCATTAATAGAAAAATTAAAGATGTTTATGCTGTTGACGGAGGTGTGGCGTTGCACATAAAAGATGAGAAAGATTTCAAGTCCGTAGTATTTAGAAAAGATAAAGGAAGCTATAGAACTTTCCTAGAAAAGAAAGAGATTATGGAAAAAAAATTTAGGAAAATTACACTTGTTTAAAATAATTAATTAATAAAAATTATGACTAAAAATAATTCAAAAAAAGGATATTGGGTTGCAAAAGCAAATGTAATCTCATCTGATAAACAACAAGAATATGGAAAACTTGCTGAAGAGGTAGTAAAACAATTTGACGGAAAATTCATTGTAAGGGGGGGTCGTCAAGAAACTAAGGAAGGAAATGAATATTCAAGAAATGTTGTTGTTGAATTCCCTTCTTATGAAATAGCAATAAGCGCTTACGAAAGTGAAGAGTATCAGAAGGCATTAAAAGTACTAGATGGAGGAGCGATAAGGCTCTATGCCGTTGTAGAAGGGTATTAGAAAATTTATTATGTTTTATTTTCTATTGATAGCATGGGTTATGGCCACTTACATGGCTTTGTTTTCTCTTAAAATGAAAGGTAGTCCTCTCAAACCTTACGGTTGGTCAATATGGTTTGTTGTAACAATTATTGTCTTAGGAAGTTTGGTAAGCGAATTTATCAGATAATTTATTGCATTCTGTAAAACCAGCAAATACTTTTTAATCATCCATTAGTTCTAAGCTTAAAAATTGCTAATAAATTGATGCTCATAAGGCATGACTTTGATTTACTTTCAAATAAATTTACTTCTACCTCAATAAATTCGTGGCCCTTTTTCTCATAGAAATCTTCAACCGACATTTCTGCAATGAGAGAGGTATTAAAAGGGACCGGCTTGTAATTTTGAGATTTAGTTTGTAAATGAACCCAAGGATTCATAAAAGCGTTACCAGCTAATATCCAATTTGAACATCCTAAAAGAAAACATAGATTTGCATAGCCTCCCCCTTTAGGTTGTAAAATTTCTGGTAAAAGTCTCTCATCAGAAAGGTAAATCAGAGGATCCTTCCCTCCCCAATGAAACTCAAATGCTCGACAACCTTCTTTTTTAAGTTCGTCCCAAATAGCAAAGGAGGCTTTGGGTGCTTTGAAATTCTCTTGAACTAAAAGATCGCCCCTGTATTTTGGTTCTAAGAGTTTATTTTTTATGAGTTTTGATTCGGCGTTGGCAATGATTCTTCCCTCTTGGTTTCTTAAAAATGTGTTGCAGTAACCTTCTTTCAAGTTTTCGGATGAGACTGTAAATATTTCGCCATCATAGAGAGGTGAAGTAATTTTGCAGTCGGCGTAACCATTTGCCAACCATGGCTCGCCAAAAGATTCAATTACCGGGTGAAGTAAATAAGCTGAAACGGTTACGCCCGGAACTAAGCCTCCTTTAAAACCATACTCTTTTGCAAGTTCGTCGCTGTGAATTTGATTTTCAGAGTCTGGAGCTGTATTCAGAGCAGTTGCTTGCCAGGAATTCATAACCAAATTTACTCTTTTAATTTCTTTTGTTGATAATTTATTACAAGTCCCAATGCAATTGGCCAACTACCTAAAACAAATTCACCAACAAAAATCTGGTTAAAGTCAGTCCCATGCGCGTATATTGCAACAAGATTAAATATCCCTGCACCAATATAAATTATCCCAGCCGAAAAAAACCAAACTGGATTTAGGGTGATTACTCCTAAAATGGAAAATAAAAATGTTGCCACAAAGAAAGATGTGAAGTCTCGTAAAAGAGCATTTTGGGCAGCTGAGTTAAGTTCATACAAGGAAAAGCCAAATTCTGCAGCTGCACTGACTGGGGTAAACACCCAATTGAGAACTAAACCTAAAATAAAATAAGCGTAGAAAACCCCCAAAAATCTAATAATGAAGGTGTAATTTTTTTCTTCTGAAATTAATTTATAAAAAAAGTATCCGCCGAAGAAGCCCGCTCCCCAGTGCAAGATAGTGCCAATCAAAGTTCTGTTCCCGCCCAGTAATTGAGTTTGAAACAATAATTCCACCATTAAAATTAAAGATAATCCAATTGCTGCGGAACCAGCTACAGCATAAAGATACTTTCCTCCTAAACTGCTGTATCTTGAGATAAGTCCAGCCACGACAAAAGCAACTGTGAAGCCGATACTCACCACTCCTAATAAGACTATTCCTAGCCTCTGAAAATCAAACAAAATAACCTCTAAAGAAGAAAACAAGCCAACAGGCATATCAACAGAGGCAAGCCAAATTAAATTGGATAACGAGGAAATTGGCGTTATTAGCATAACTGTAAAAAGAGCTGCAGATAGGACGGCGAATGGATACTTTGCTATTTTCATAATTCTTCCGGTAAAACTTTAATTAATTTTCCTCTAGGCCCGTCGGTAAGAAGATAAATTAAGCCGTTCGGAGAAGCTTGAATATTTCTTAATCTAGAATTCAAACTTCCAAAAAGACTTTCTTGAATATCTTTACCGCTTTCTGAAAATGTTACTTTCTTTACATCTTTTGACACCAAAGCAGTTACCAAGAAACTGTTATTAAGTTCAGGATATTTATTCCCTTCATAAAAAATCATATCGGAAGGAGCAATCGATGGCGTCCAATGCAACAACGGTTGTTGCATGCCATCTTTTTCCGTAAAAGGACTAATCACAGCACCAGAATAATCTATACCGTAAGTTATTGCGGGCCAGCCATAATTTATAGAAGGTTCTATGAGATTCATTTCATCTCCTCCTCGAGGCCCATGTTCATGTTCATAAATTTGCCCATTGTTCGTAACAATCAAGCCTTGCATATTTCTGTGCCCATACGAATAGATATCTGGCAAAGCATCTTTAACATTTACAAATGGATTATCTTTGGGGATTGTTCCATCTTTATTTATTCTTATTATTTTTCCAAAATGATTATCCAAAGTTTGAGCTTTTTCACGATGATCAAATCCATCTCCGCTTGCTAGAAGTAAGGTGCCATCGTCTAAAAACGCAATTTTTGCCCCAATGTGTACGGGAACTCTTCTTGGGGCTTGAGCTTCAAAAATTACTTTATTATTTTCAAGTGAGTCTTCATTTAACTCAGCAGACATCAAATACAAAGTTGATTTTCCATCAGCATTTCGCGCCGAGTAGCTGAGATAAAGGGTTCTATTGGAAGAAAAATCTGGATCTAGGACAACTTCTGAAAGACCCCCTTGGCTGCTGTATTGTACTTTTGGAACATTTTTTATATCGATGGTCGATCCATTTGAAAAATCTGCGATCTTTAATTTTCCCGGCATCTCGGTATAGATGATTTTATCTTCGCTTAAAAATTCAAAGCTCCAAGCATCATCCAGATCACTGAGAATGGTTTCGAATTTATACTCAGAAAAAAGACTGGTTGAAAATAGTAAAATTAAAAAAAGGTTTTGTGCTCTCATATTCCCCCTATATTTATAGATTCATTATAGAAGATAATCCGTATGGCACTAAAATAAATAACTGTTTGGTTTTCATTGGTTTATCATAATTTTATGAATTTTGAACATACTCCAAAGACAAAAGAATTAATTCAAAAAGTCTCTTTGTTCATGGATGAAAATGTTTATCCTGCTGAAGCGAAATATGCTGCCGAGATGAAAGCTTTTCGTGATGCTGGTAACCCTTGGCAGGTCCCTAAGGTTTTAAATGAATTAAAGCAAAAAGCAAAAGATCAAGGTTTGTGGAATTTTTTCTTGCCTGAAAGTGAGAGTGGTTTTGGCTTGACTAATTTAGAGTATGCGCCACTTGCAGAAATTATGGGAAAAGTAAGTTTTGCTTCTGAAATATTTAATTGTTCTGCGCCAGACACAGGCAATATGGAGGTTCTTGATAAATTCGGATCAGATTTTCAAAAACAAAAATGGTTGCAGCCCCTATTAGATGGCGAAATCAGATCAGCTTTCGCAATGACAGAGCCCAACGTGGCCTCTTCTGATGCAACCAACATAGAAAGTAGTATAGAAAAGGATGGGGATGAATATGTAATAAATGGAGAGAAATGGTGGACCTCTGGATTTGGTAGGCCTGATTGTAAAGTAATGATTTTTATGGGTGTTACAAATCCAGAAAACCCTAAACACCAAAGACAATCACAAATCCTTATTCCCACAGATGCCAGAGGCATTGAAAATCTTAGGATGTTGTCTGTCTATGGTGCAGACCATGCGCCTAATGGTCATGCTCACCTTAAACTTAAAAATGTAAGAGTTCCAAAAGAAAACTTAATTTTAGGAGAAGGTAGAGGTTTTGAGATAGCTCAAGGAAGGCTTGGCCCGGGAAGAATACATCATTGTATGCGAATCATTGGAGTTGCAGAAAGAGCTTTAGACCTTTTGTGCGAACGTTCGCTCAGCAGAAAAGCTTTTGGAAAACCTCTGGCTGAACTTGGTGGAAATTATGATGTTATAGCAGACTGCAGGATCGAAATTGAAATGTGCAGGTTGATGACGCTTAAGGCGGCTCATATGATGGATACCGCAGGAAATAAAATTGCCAAAAGCGAAATTGCTCAAATTAAAGTTGCCATTCCTATGATGGCAACCAGAGTGATTGATAAAGCCATCCAGATTCACGGAGGTGCAGGGGTTTCTCAAGATACGCCTCTCGCGAGTTTATATGCTTCCGTGAGATATTTAAGAATTGGCGATGGTCCTGACGAAGTACATAGACGCACAGTAGCGAGATACGAATTGGGCAAACATCAGTCCTAGTAAGGTATAATTTTCATGATGTTGGCTTTTAAAAAGCAAAACTGCGAACTAACTCTTGCGGAGGGTCTGGAGATTTATTTGAGCTATTTAAAAGAAAACAATAAAAAAATTGGTACAGACGGCTCAGACGATGACTATAAAATCTGGCAATGTCATGATTGCACCCACGTAATTTTTGGTAATGGTATTACCTTTGAAGAAGAGACGATTAATGACCTGCATGGCCTTATTTTATGTTCTTATGAGTGGCGCGACTATGTTGCCTACTTTGAAGATCCCTTTTTAAAAAATCACATGAAATATTTATGGAAAGAAGTAGGACTTAAAAAGACAATTATTTCAATGTTTCATATCTATAAATCTCTTTTAGGTATTTTAAAAATGAGATTTAAAATGAAAAAAAAATGGCCGCTCAAAGTTCCAGACTCTTATTTGAAAAGAAAAATTTGCGACCTCAGAGAAGAATATGGAATACAAATACTTTCGGTAGATCAAAGACCAAAAAAATTCATTAAATGGTCTGGAGCTTTGAAAAATCCCAAATAAAGTTTCTAGAAAAAGAAATTCTTCTCTTAACAAACTTGTATTATTTTTAAGCCTTTATTTATAATATTTTAATGCTTAATTACCAAGATCAGTCTTGTGAACTCACTTTAAAAGAAGGCATAGAAGAATATCGAAATTATTTAAGAGAAAATAATCGTCACGTTTTAGGTGAAAATTGTTCAGAAGACGAAAAACTGAACATTTTATGTCACGATGCTACTCATGTAGTTTTTGGTTTAGATACTTCTTTAGAAGAAGAAGCAATGTTAGATTGTTGGTTATTTTTTGGTGGAGACTACTTTCAATTAATAAAAAGTTTTTATAAAGGCTCACTTGACTTAGAAGAAACTAATAAAAAAAACTATGCTCTTTTTAGGGAAGTTGGATATCTAAAATATACTTATCTGTATTTAAGAGTGATATTCAAGAAATGGCCAAAGATTTTTTTCAGAGCCAAAAGGATGAAAAAATGGAATTATTTTTTCTCGCTAAATCTTCTCGATAGCAAAATCTCAAAAATTAGAAAAGACTATAATATAAGTATTCTTTCCCCAGACGAGCGTGCAATGCAGAGACTTAGTTGGTCAAGAGCTATTTAACTCTGAATTATTTTTTGCATAGTGTCTGATAATTGCTCAAGGAGTTCGCAGAAAGAAATATTGAATGCATAAGGGGACTTTACAAAATATTTTTTTAGAAACCTTGCTGTTTTTTTTTCTCCTTAGTTGTGGTGGTTCGTCTCCTTCGGGTCAACCACCTGTTCCTACCTATTCAATAAGTGGCGTTATTAATGGTATGGATAATATTCGTAGTATTGGATTATCTTTAAATTCTGAAAATTTGTCAGTTTCACAGAATGGGAGTTTTTCTTTCAACCAACAATTAATAGAAGGGAATGCATATGAGGTTGATATTGAGAGAGAACCTGCAAGACAAGATTGCACGATAGCAAATGAAGCAGGTGTTGTAGGACAAAACAATGTGAATGGCATAGAAATAAATTGTTCGAATGATGCGAGTACTGCTTTATTTTCTTTAGATCGTCTTCATAAGATTCGCCTCACCATGACCTATGAAGAATGGAGAGCTTTAGAGCTTGATACTCTTCGTTCGAACTATAGTATTAACGATGCCAGTGGACCTGCTTTTACATGGACATCTTGGACTCACAGTGAAATCTATCGCCAAGCAGATTTCGATTACTTAGATGATCAGGGAGTTGTCCTTAGCTCTGTTCCGAAAGTGGGCTTTAAGATGCAAGGCAATACAAGTAGGCAGTATCCGGTTGATTATGAAAGTAACCCAGCTCAACCTAAACCTCGTCGATTTAGCTTTGCCATTAAATTTGATGAAAAGTTTGATGAAGACGAAAGTGTCTATGCATGCATCGATGCGAATGGAACTCCAGCATCAGTTGGTCCTGATCTGCCTTGTCTAGGGATTGTTGCACAGAATATTCCTGAGTATCCTGAAGCAGACGATAGAGTATTCATGGGCGTTGAGAAATTAAGATTTCGCTTCAATAGAGACGATCCAAGTTATCAAAGAGAAGTCTTGACTCACCAGTTACTAAATCAAATAGGAGTTCCTGTAGCAAGGGCTACCCATGCTCAAGTGGAGCTTGTAATAACGGGAGCTGCTGGGCAAACCTTATATGGTCAGGCACTTCCTCAGACTTACAACATGGGTGTCTTTATAATGATGGAACAAGTAGATAAACCATTTTTGAAAAGATACTTTGATAAAAATAATTATTTATTCAAGGTTGGGGCGCCTGGAAACTTAGCTGGTCCACCGGTTGTCAAAGCTGATTGTGATCCATATGAAGATAGTACTGTTTTCTTTAATACAAATTTTTGTGTTATCGGTGTTGAGAAGTCAGATCCGGATTCAGCAGAGGAATGGTTAGGGACTACAAATTATTTAAATCCAAATTTTGTCAATACTGAAATTAATAAAAACGGCGCTGCCGGAAACGTATCGCAATTTCTTCCCTACAAACCAACTTATGATCTGAAAACTAAAAAGAAATCTATTGCAGATGCAAGAATAGCATTTAGGGAGTTTGCTCAATTTGTACAAACGAACCCATCCGTGACTGAGCTAGGGCAAAAATTTGATATTCCAGGATTTATTAAAGCTCAGGCTGCTGAGATCGTTGTAGGCGCGGTAGATCACTATGTTCGTGTTGCCAATAATTATTATCTTTACTTCAATGAGCATTCCAATAAATGGGTTTATATGCCGAACGATTTTGACTATACGTTCATCGGAGTACCTGGACCAGATTGCAATAATAATCCAACCATAGAGCAATGCACTGGTACTTTTAATATTGAAGCTTTTACAGACGCTATCGAAATGAGAGCTTTTCCCTCAGGTAATCATCCGCATTGGGCAGGAGAGCCGTATTATTTAAATTATCCACCGATACTTTGGAATTTAGTATTTAGTAGTGAAAGCAATAAGACTGCTTTGTATCAAGAGATTCAAAGTATTATGAACGGATTTTTCAATTGGTCTATAGTTGGGCCCTTGCTTCAGGAAAGAAAGAATCGACTTCATCAAGCCATTGTCACAACCGATGCGGCCATCACTCGACCAGTTAGCTTGGGAGGTGGAACCGGATGTGAAGACGTATACAATCCCGAAGAAATAGAAGGAGATGAAACCGGGTTTTGTAATCCTGCAAGAGCCTCTATAAAACGTTTTATTGATGAAAGACGAGTAATATTGCAACAGGAAATCAATGAAAATTAATTGCTATACATGGTGGGCCCGGGAGGACTCGAACCTCCGACCAACGGATTATGAGT
>CEUJ01179697.1_pt1 | contig 20746 bp, 11 predicted proteins | sample 361531 | NCBI WGS metagenome assembly CEUJ01 (sample SAMEA2622842, study PRJEB7988) | marine metagenome | biome: marine biome (ENVO:00000447); feature: marine epipelagic mixed layer (ENVO:xxxxxxxxx); material: "saline water (ENVO:00002010), including plankton (ENVO:xxxxxxxx)" | depth 140 m | reverse complement strand
GGTCCTAAATTATCTAATGACCAATAACGTGGTAAATATAATTTACGCTTACTTTCTAAATATATGGGAAAACTAGGAGGAGCACAAAATTTATTTTGATAAGGACTATAAGGGGAAACATTGAGTTCTTTTTTAATTTTTTTAAGTTCTTTATCGGAATATTCGTCTTTTATAATGACATAACCCTTATTGGATAATTTGGATTTCATAATTTAGGAAGATAAATATATATATAAAATAATCAATTTAATTTTATACATTTTATATATTATATATATTATATATAATGGATACAGAAACATTAATTTTAGAAAAAAAATATAGTAAATTTACTGAAAATATGAAACATTCATTAAAAAAAGCAATAGAAAGAGGTAATATAAAATTAGCAAATATTATTCAAATATATTTAGATACAATAATAGAAATGAAAAAAGTACATAAATTAAAAGCAAAAAATAATGCAAAAATTTATAATGATGATATTAAAATGTATGAAAAAAAATTGAAAGATTTACAATTAAAAATTATAGAAGTTCAATTTAATAAAACAAATATATATAATAAAGATAAAATAATAATTGATATACCAAAATATATAAATAATGATTTAAATTATATTTTTATGTTTATTTATAAATTTATTCAAATAAATTCAAAAGTATTATGTATTTTATTTAAAAATATAGTTGATGATTTATTTAAAATTAATATATTAGATGAAACAGATATTAAAAATATTTGTAGTAGTGGTTTATTAAAAAATATTAGTATTGTTTATAATATAGAAAATCAAAAAATATCATATAATTATAGAGTTAATATTGAAAATGAAAGTGAGCCAGAAAAAACAAAATATCAAAATATAAAAAAAAAATTAGATACAATAGTAGAACGTATAAATAATTATGATATAAATAAAAATATAAAAATATTTAATGTAGAATTAAATGAAAAAACTCGTAAAGATTTCAAAGTAATGTTAGCTACAATTATAGTAAATTTATTAAGAGACTTACATTGTCCAGAATCAACTTCAAATAAAACAGCATATGATTTATTTATGGAAGATAAAGAACAACAAAAACAAATTTATTTTAATTTATCAAAAAAAGAAGGTTCATTAACAAAAAATGAATTAAATCAAAAAATGAGAGAAACATGGGATAGTTGGGGTCATGAACATAAAGAAAAATTAAAATATAAAAGAATGGCTGAAAATAAATTTACAAAAAAATTTACAAATACAAGACTAAAAAAATATTTATGTGATTATTTTACAATTAATCCAAAATATGAAATAAATAAAGAATATGATTTATTATATAATTATTTTTTAACAAGAGATTTAACAGAAAAAGATTTTAAAAATAAAACAGAAGAAGAATCAAATATTAATATAATTATACCACATTTTTCATTATCATTTGTAAATAATTTAGTAGTATTTATATATATATTTATAAAAAATAATAAAAATGATATATGTAGTAATATTAAAAATATATTAAATTTAATTAAAGAAAATTTAGTAGATCATACTTTTTCAATATATGATTCAGGAGATTATTATTATAAAAAAAATAAAATATTATCATTATGTTCTTCAAATCCTAAAGTAAAAAATTTAATTAATACATTTTATTCAAAATATAAAGAATATGATAAGATATTAATAAGTAATTTATTATTAAAAATAATAAATAATAATTCATTAAAAATAAAATATGATTTAGTTAAAGATAAGTTTGAAATAGTTATAATTAATGAAAAAGATTTAGATATAGATTTTTCAGAAATTGATAAAAGTAAATTATTGGAAGGATTAAATGAAGATTTGAAATGTATAAATAAAAATATTAATAAAAATTTAATTATGAAAATATTAGATTATACGACACAAATGTTAAATAAAATATTAAGTATAATAACAGAAGAAAAATTAATAACAAGTATATTTAATTTATCAACAGATTCGGAAAAAATATATAGTTATTTAAATGATAGAAAATTAAATTTTAAAATAAGAAAATTAATGGTTATTATATTTATTAAATTTATAACTATTCATATTAGTAAATTTTATTTAGATCCATATAGTACTCAATATAATATGTATGATAGTTTAATGAAAGATATATATAAACATTTATGTGAAACATTAACAGTAGAATTTAATTATAATATATTTAAAAAAATGGAAGAATTATATGAAGAATTTCCATCATATGAAATCTAAATTTATAGATTAGAAAAATCTTCGTCGTCTGATTCAGACTCTGAATCGGAATCATTTTTTTTTGTTGTTCCAAAATAATTTTCAATTTTATTTGGATTATCTTCATTAGATTTTTTATTATTTTTTTTATAAAAATTTTTATCTGTATTTTCAATAATTTGTAAAGCAACTACATTATATGTAATTCCAAAATTTTTATCTTTTCTAAGCCAAATAGTTGGATTAAAAATACATTTAATATAACATTTATCTACAATTTTTTGTTGCAAATATTCTAAATCAAAATCCATTGGTTTATTATTTTCATCTAATAATGTAAAATTAAATTTATCATTATAATATGGAATTTTTAATTTAAATGAAGGAGGCACACTATGATCTATACCACCTTCAGGTAGAGTTTTATGATATAGTGTTTTTTTAAATAAAGCTCTTAAAGCATCTGGTGGAAGTGTTCTAGGATAATTAAACCAAGTTTTATGATTTTTATTTGCAGTTGCCATAACAAAATTATCTAATTTGGAAAGTGTTTTTTGAAAATTATCAACACGATTTATTTTATCTGAATTACTTGCAAATTGTAATGTAAGTGTAATAGTTTTAGGTTTATCGGTTTTTTCGTCATTATATATTCCTAATCCAAATAAATTCAACATACGAGGTGTTTGAATATATAATTTTTTATTATTATAATTAATATAAACAGCATAACCTTGATTATTTGAATATGGCATTGGTTTAGATAATTTAAGTTCTTGTGAAGTTTCATCTACATGACGAATTTGGATATTTTTTGGTCGTAGAATACTCATTTTATATTTAATATAGAAAAAAATCAATTTTAAATAAAGTTTAAAAAATAATAATAATTATATTATACATATTATGAATATTAATTCAGAATTATCAGTAGAAAGTAATGAAATATATAATGAATCTGATAAAAATGAAGAAGAAGAAAAAATATCAGAAAATGAAGAAGAACAATTAATAGATGATGAAGATAATCAAAATAATGAAGAAAATAAAGAATCAGAAAAAAAAATATGTGGTTTTAATAATTTTAAGGAAGAAGTTGATAAATTAGATGTAGATAGTTTTGATAGAACAAGTGAATATTCATATGAATCTATACCTGAAATAAATGAAACAAAAAAATCAATAAATTATTTATATATAATTTCATTTTTAATTGGAGTATTTTTAATTTATTATTTCTATTCAGGAAATATATTTATAACTATAATAGAATTAATATTAAATGGAATATTTCCATATATATATATTATTGTTAAATTATTTTTAATTAAGGGTAAATTAGTTGAAAAAATAAAAGGAATAGAAAATAATAAATAAATTAATTTATAAATTATCAATATATAAAAATATTATATATTATTATATATATAATGGCGGCAACCACAGAGGTAGGTATTCAACATATTCAACAACAAGTCGATAATTGTGATGTAATTGTAGAAAATATTGATAAAATTGTACCTAAATTATATAAAATAAGACAACAAGCATTAGCTCAAAAAGAATATATTAATGATGTTCAAAATAAATTATTAACAAGTTTTGGGTCAGTAGATGGAACAACAAAAGTTGCTACACTTACAACATTAGCACTAACTAACATAGTTTCAGATACTTTTAAAGATAATGCTTTTAATACAGCAGTTACAGGAAATCAAAGAAAAGTTTTTCAATCATTATTTAAATATAAACATGAAGTAGGAACTACTAATCATTTTACAACTGAACAAATTGGTGTAAGTACTGATAGAACACATGGTTTAAATTTATCAGATGTAGTCAATATAACAGGTGGATTAAATAAATATTTAGAAAGTGCTAATACACCTACAAATGCACATTCTGATGTTGAATCATTATTATTAAAACCTAAAAGTACCACTGAAGGTGTTGAACCTGCTGATGGAGCAGTAACATTAGTTGAAAATACTGCTCATGAGGTTGCAATAGAAACAAATTATTTAGATACTGATTCAACTAATAAATTAACTTCATTATTAGAAAAAGCAAATACTTTAACTGCTACTAAAATAGTTGGTTTTGGTTTAACATAAATAGATAAAAATAAATAATTAAAAAGAATCTGTAAAACTTTTTTTTTTACTTAGTTCTATTAAATGACTGGTATGACTAATAAATATATATAAATCATAATGTTTGGATAAAGTACTTGTAATATAATGTGATTGTAATTCATTATTAGAATTATAAATAACACCGACCATACGTTGTTTTTTTTTAGTATTAAAAGGAGAAATATTTTTACATTTTTCTAAATCAATATAGCAATTATTTATATTACGTGATTTACAAAAATGATATATATAATGTTCAATAGAATCTTCAATAGGAATATTTAGTACATATATATTATGTTTATCATTCCATTTAGGAGCTGCTAAAACAGAACCATTATAAGTACCAAAACCAATAATAAAAGTATTTTCAAACATAGCACGACACATTTGACCTAAATTCCATGAATTATTATTTGAAAAATCTGTACCTCCATATTCAGTAGAAGTAGCGTCTCCTATATGGCTATTATGTGCCCAAATAATAATTTTACTATTTGGTATTTTATCTTTTAATTTCATTGTTGTCATTAACATGTGTTGATCACGAGTATTCCATGAGGCATTACTACCGGGTGGTTCTAAATATTGTTTTTTAAAATATTCATATGAATTAATCATAACATCACAACAAATTTCAGCACTGATAACAGCAATAGTATCTATATTTAAACTTTTACATTTGGTATTATATTTTTGTGAATTATTTTGAATTTTAATAAGTAATTCTTGAAAATAATTTTGAATAAATGTATCAATATGAGGATTTTTTATAGAAAACTCAATAAAATCAGTAGTAGTTTTATATTTTTTTATAAATTTTAAATCAGAATAAATATGATTATATAAATCAATATCAATTATTTTTAAAAATTCATATAACCAATCTAATGATTCTTTTAATAAATAACAATCTAAACCTAATAAATATACTTTTTTTTTTGAATTTTTATTAAAATTTTTTAACCATTCGATTAAATCAATAATAATATTATTTTTCCATAACCATATTGGAAAACTATTGATATTAGATAAAGAATCTTCTGCTGTTTTTGATTGGGAAGTATTGTGAATATATTTATTTACATTATATAAATTAAACCAATCTGTTTCAAATAAAATAATATTAAAATTATCATAATTAATTAATTGTTTTGTTATATCTGAACGATATTTATAAAATTCTTCTGTTCCATGAGTTGATTCACCTAATAATAATATATCGGTATATTTAGGTATTTTATGAATAATAGAATCAGAAGTGTTAAAATTAGTTATATGATTCATATAAATATATTATGAAAAAAAAAATTTTTTTAAACTATGAAAAATTAGATATTGTTTAAGTTAATCTTTTAAAGTATCATTTGAGGTTTTATTTAAATTATTTTTTTTTAATTCATTTTTTATATCAGATAATTCCTTAATCATTTTTTTTTGATATTGATATAATTTAACATTTGAATCATTTTTTTTATCAATAATAGAACTTAAATATGTTTTAAATAATGAATATATTATAAACATTGTTAAAATAATAATAGAGAAATATATGATATCTGAAATTAATGAGCCAATACCTAATTCAGAATAACCTAAACTTATTTTAAATGTTCTAAAATTTTGTGAAAATACAGGTCCGAATAAAGGCATTATTATTTCTTCTGTAAATGTTTTACTAAGAGAAGATACAGCTAAACCAATAATAGAAGCAATAGTTAATCCAATAATTTCAAAACCTGATAAAAAATCAATTAAATCTTTTTTTTCTTTTTCAACAAAATTTACTATTTTTTTTTCTTCTATTTTCATATATATATATATATATATATTAAAATAAAATTATTTTTTATCTCTATTTTTTTCATTTAACATAGGTTTAACATATACATCACATAATGTTTCACCAATAGCTTTATCAGCATTTAATTTATCAATAAAACCATTATCTTTTTGAATTTTCATAGTAATCATTTTTTGAATAATAGTAATATCTGTTTCAGTACAATCTTTTTCATAAATTTTATCAAATAATTTTTCAGACATTTTATATAAATTTTTATATTTTTCTTGACATTCTTTTTTTAATTCAGGAGTTCTTTTTTTATTTTTTAAATAAAAAACCATATTATTGAAATTATCCATTAATGACATTATTTATAGATATATATATTATTAAAATATTTATTTCTAAATAAATAATATATGGATTGTATTCAAAAATTTTTATGTTCTGGATTTAAGGATAAAATAAATGACGCAATAGACGCAGTAGATGATATTAAAGATAATGTGGATGATGTTTTAGATAATGTTGATGATATTAAAGATAATATTAATGAGGTTTTAGATAATGTTGATGATATTAAAGAAAATTTAAATGAAGTTGTAGAAACTGTTGAAAATGTAGCTGAAAATATAGAAAATACAATAGATACAGTAGGTGATGTAATAGAAAATACAGTAGATGATATAAAAAACGCGGATAATATAGGAGATGTAATAAATAGTGTGAAAGAAAATGTAGATGAGGGTAAAAACGAAATACAAAAAACAGTTTCTGAGATAGTATCAGATGTAAATACAATTAAAGAGGGAGTGGAAGATACTGTAGAAAATGTAGTTGATACAAAAAATATAGTAGAAGATACAGTAGAAGAAGTAAAAGATATAAAAAATGAGGTAGTTGATACGGCGAATGTTGTGCAAGATGTAGTTGAAGAAAAATAATATAGTTTTTATTATAATTTTTTTTTATAAATTTTTATAAATTTTTATAAATTTTATAAATTTTTATTTAAATTGATTTTTTTTTAAAACAAGTAATCAAGAAAATTATGGAAAATTTATTTGAATATGAAAAATTTACATTTGAGGTAATGGATAAAATGTTTGAAAATGATTATATTGTAAAAAAAATTCAACAAGATTCATATAATGATTTTGTTAGTAATTTAATACCTATAATTATTAGTCAATATAATCCATTAATATATAAATATGAAGATGATGAAGGTAAAAAATATGAAATACAATTAAATATTAAAAATTCACGTATAATGTATCCAAAAGTGTGTGATAATGATGGAACTATTCATGAATTAACGTCAAGTTTATCAAGATTAAGAAATTATACTTATTCTTCTAAATTAATTGTTGATATAGGTAAAAATACATTTATTTATGATAAAGAAGATAATTTAATAGAAAAAAATGAACAAATTTTGCAAGAAATAACATTAGGTAAAATACCTATAATGGTAAATTCAAAATATTGTATTAATAGTAGTAAAGATAAATCTCAGTTAGATGAATGTAAATATGATAATGGTGGTTATTTTATAATTAATGGAATTGAAAAAGTAATTGTAGCTCAAGAACGTTGTATAGATAATAAAGGTCTATGTTTTTATCAAAAAAATTCAAAATATAAATATGTGTTAGAATTAAAATCTTCTGTAAAAAATAAATATTTACCAACAAAACCACTAAGTATTAAATTATATGCTAAGGATAATATAATAAATGGGAATTTTATTCGTATTTCAATGCCTTATTTTAAACAAGATATTCCATTATTTGTTTTAATGAGAGCATTAGGATTTAAATCGGATAGAGAAATAGTAAAATTAATTATTTTAGATTTATCAAATATTTATCATAAAGACGTAATTGAAATTATTCAATCTTCAATTGATGATTCAATTAATATTAAAACACAAGAAGAGGCATTAGAATTTATTTCAAATAATTTAACAAATATTCCGCGTGATGCTAAAAATAAAGAAAAAATTTATGAATATGTGAATTATTTATTAACTAATGAATATATGCCTCATGTAGGTGATTCATATATAAAAAAGGGTTTATATACAGGTTATTTAGTATTAAAATTGATTGAATGTAGTTTAGGTAAAAAAGATTGTGACGATCGTGATTCATATTTAAATAAACGAATTGATGGAACAGGAGCATTATTAGGAGCATTATTTCGTCAATATTATACAAAAATGATGAAGGAATTAAAAACAGGTTGTAATAAAGAATTTAATAATGGTAGTTGGCGTGCTACTGAAAATTTTCATAATATAATTAATATGTCAAATATATATAAATTAATTAAACCAACTGTAATTGAAAATGGATTAAAATTTGCATTAGCAACAGGTAATTTTGGTGTAAAAAATTCATTTAATAAACAAGGAATTTCACAATTATATAATAAAATGTCATTTAATAGTGTAAATTCTCATTTACGTAGAATTAATACACCAATTGAAAAATGTGGTAAATTAATTCCACCAAGAAAACAACATGGAACACAATGGGGATATATATGTCCTGCTGAAACACCTGAAGGACAATCTGTAGGTGTAGTAAAAAATATTAGTTTATCAGCACTTGTATCTATTAGTAGTTCATTATTACCTGTTATTAAAGAACTTAATAAATTTGATATTATATTATTAGATAATATTACTGATAAAAATTTAATTCAATATGATATATTATCTAGTAATTCTAAAATATTTCTGAATGGAGATTGGTATGGTGTATCAGGAGAAATTAAAAATATATATCAACATTTGATAAATTGTCGTAGATGTGGAATTATTAATATTTATGTAAGTATTATATTTGATAAATTTGAAAATGAATTATATATTTATAGTGATGCGGGGCGATTTTTGCGACCATTATATATTTTAGACGAAGGTAAATTTAGAATTACAAATGAAATTGGTAATTTATTAAAAACAAATAGATTAAATTGGAATTCACTATTAGGTATTTCTAATAATTATAAAATTAAAATAGATGATTTAGAAAATATAAATAAAGAGCAATTATTAAAAATTTATTCAAATAAATCAGAAGCATTAATTGAATATTTAGATCCTTATGAAACATCTACAAAATTAATTGCTATGAATAAGAAAAATATTATAAATAAAAATTATTCACATTGTGAGATTCATCCATTCTTAATTCTAGGTGCTATAGCTTCTACTATTCCATTTCCTGATCATAATCAATCTCCTAGAAATACGTATCAATCGGCGATGGGTAAGCAAGCTATTGGTATTTGTGCTACAAATTTTTCTACCCGTATGGATACAATTAGTCATATTTTATATTATCCACAAAAACCATTAGTAACTACACGTTCAATGAAATATTTAAATACGTCTAATATGCCTTCAGGTATTAATGCAATTATTGCTATTGCTACTTATACCGGATATAATCAGGAAGATTCGGTATTAATGAATAGATCAGCAGTAGATAGAGGATTATTTGTATCAGCACATTTGAAGACATATAAGGAAGAAGAAAAGAAGAATCAAAATTCGGGGGATGAAGAGAAATTTTGTATTCCAAATAAAGATTTTACATATAATTATAAATTAGCAAATTATGATAAACTAAATCCGAGCGGTATAGTAAAAGAAAATTCATATGTATATCCAGGTGATGTAATTATTGGTAAAACAATTCCATATAAAAAAAAATTGAAAGAGAATTCTTATAAGGATAATAGTATTGTATTGAAAAATAATGAGGGAGGGAGTGTATATAAGGTATTTGAAGGAAGAAATGGGGATGGATATAAATTTTGTAAGGTTCAAATTAAAAATGAAAGATATGCAGAAATTGGCGATAAATTTTCGTCAAGACATGGGCAGAAAGGAACAGTAGGAATGCTATATAGACAAGAAGATATGCCATTTACAAAAGATGGTATTGTGCCAGATATAATTGTAAATCCACATGCTATTCCCAGTAGAATGACAATTGGTCAATTAATTGAATGTTTATTAGGTAAAACAGGAACAATTTTGGGAATGGAAGGTGATTCAACACCATTTACAGAATTAGATCCAAAGAAAATTTCGGATATTTTAACAACATATTGTGGAATGGATAATTGTGGAAATGAAGTATTATATAATGGTTTGACAGGGGAACAATTATTAGTAAATATATTTATTGGACCAACATTTTATCAACGATTAAAACATATGGTTGTAGATAAATATCATTCACGTTCTACAGGTCCAGTAGTATTATTAACAAGACAACCTGCAGAGGGAAGAACACGTGATGGTGGTTTGCGTTTTGGAGAAATGGAACGTGATTGTATTATTAGTCATGGAGCAGCAGCATTCTTAAAAGAACGTTTATTAGATGTATCAGATAATTATAAGGTATTTGTATGTAATAAATGTTATATGATTGGTTCAGTAAATGAAAAAAAAAATATATATAAATGTGATCATTGTCCAAATACTACTGAATTTAATGAAATTAGATTACCATATGCTTGTAAATTATTACTTCAAGAATTAATTTCAATGAGTATTGTACCAAGATTAATTACTAGTTAATAAGATAATTAGAATTATCATAATCATTAACTAATTCAGTTATTTCTAAAATAAAACTATGTTCGGAATGTTCTAAATCAAATAATTTACCTTCATCATTAATAAATTTTATTTCTAATTCATTTAATTCATCTAATGGTTTTTTCTCAAAAAATGTTTCATTTTCAACAAATGTATCATATAAATGAGAACCGGGATTACTACTTAAAATAATTTTACTAAAATAATTTGTTCTATTTGTAGTTAAAGTATTATTTAAATTTTTAATAGATAAATATAAATGTTTAGGTCCATTAATTCCTGTAATATTTTTATATATTTTTTTTTGAAATATATTTCCACCATAACCAATAATATAATTATTTTTATCAGTTTGATTATTTATTATATTTAAATCACCTAAATATATTTTTGGATTTTTTATACCTAAATCAGAAATTTTTAAATCTAATTTTACTATATTTTTTATATTATTATTATCATATCCTATATCAAGTACCTTAAATCCTTTTATATTTTTATTTATTAATGAATCTGTATTATTTATTTTATTATTAATATCTCCATTAAAACCTAAATATTTACCTTCTATTGTTATTGAATAATAATTGACATAATAATTATCATTATTATCTGTATCTGTCCAAATATTATTTTTATAATATCCAAAAATAGGGAAACCATTTTTATATAATTTATTTAAATTATCATATAAATTAACATATTGACTATTATTATCTTGATTTTTATTATCTTGATTTTTATTTATAGTTTTATTATCAGATTTAAATACTAAATCTAAACAAGAATAAGTAAAAGTATTATAACTATTATCATTTATTGGTCTAATAATTTGTCTAGTATCATTTTTATTTATATCATTTACATTATCTATATCTATTGTATTAAAACATGTTTCTGGTATATAAAATCCGTTCATATTTTCTATATAAATTTTATTTGTTAAATATTCTTGAATAATAGGCAAACCTTCCCTATTATTATTAATATTAATATTTATATTTTTATAATTAGGATCATTTAAACTATATGTTGTTATTGAATTTTCAGTAGTAGAAATAACAGTATTATCAGGAGATAATATTAATTTATAACTCATTATATCCGAATCTAAACTCATAAATTTTGATTTACCAATTATAAATGTACTATAAATTATGTTATCATAATTTTTATAACTAGTAGTAATACTATAATCACTATAATTTATTTCATTTAAATTAATTATATATTTTGAACCGTCTATTAATGATTTTTCTAAATCTGCTTTATATATTTTTAATTTTTTATTATATTTAAATATATTTTCACTATTACTATACATTTCAAATGTTCCCCCTGTTATAAATTTTTGTATAGATTTATATAATGTTTTTGATACAATATTTGAATTATTAATACTATTATATCCTTGATAAAATATACGTGTATACCATTTATTATGAACTATTAAATTTTGAGTAGAAAATAAATTTTCATTTGTTTCACTATTTGATATAATTATATTTTCACCTTTTTTATGACTATTTAATAGATTATATTTTAATGTTAATTCTATATAATTTTTTCTAATATCAATATCTGTTATATAATTTAAATCTTCAATATATAGATTACTATAATTTGTTTCTTCATAAATACCTACTATAATTCCAGAAATATTCAAATTAAATATATGTTTTTCTATATTTATTAAATTTGTATTAAAATTATAAGTATAATCTTCGGGAATAGAATTAAATAATATAGTTTCACCTGATAAATTAAGATTAGTATCAGTAATTGGTTTTAAATATGGATAATAATTTAGATTACTTGATAATTTAAAACGATAATATTTAAATTTATTTTCATTTAAAAAAGTTTTTTCTATTTTATTATATTTATGCGTATTTATTATTAATGTATCGTCATCATTAGTATCTGTTATTTTTGTTTCCACTAATTCAGATAAATTAATTGTATATTTAGCATCGATTATTTCTATTTCATTAGAATAATCTATATTATTTGAACCAAATAATTGAATAGTATTTAAAGTTCCATTAAATTTTGTTTCATATTTTTTTTTACCAATAATAATACTATTATCTGTTATATTTTGAATTATTTTATAATATTTTAAAGAAACTTCAGAAGGTAAAATAATATCAATAATAACAGATTTATTATTATTTAATAATAATGTTTTTGTATCATTTACTGTATTATCATCAATATAACTATCTGGTATATTATATTTATTAATGATTGAGTTTATACTTATATTTTTTATATTATTATTTATATAAGAAATATCATTTTTTATCGGATTAATAAAACCTATTTGTAAATTAGATATATATAATTCTGAATATTCTGAATTAAATAATCCATTACTTTCTACATATAAAATATATTTATTCTTATTAAAATTATTTAATACAATATTATTATTAAATACATCTGTAATAGAACCAATATAATTAATTAAATCATTTTCTATATAATATAAAGAAACTTTATATGGGTGATTATTATTTGTTATATTAATATTATTAAATTTTATATAATTAATAATATTATTTTCAGTTAAATTTATATATATACTGCCACATGGTGTTTTCCAATATAAATTTTCAGTTCTATTATTTTCAATAAAATATATATTAGAAGATATATTATTATAATAAATATTATTAGAAGTATTAATATAATTAATATTATTAGTAATTTTACTAATTTCTGAATTATATTTTTCATTTGTTAAATTTTCATAGGATTCTAAATAATTTATTTTAATTGATTTATTTATTAATTCATTTTTATTTTTATAATTGTATGTATTATTCATTGTAAATGTTACTAATGTTATAAATGTACTATCACTAATATTTATTAGTGATTTATCTATTAAATTTGCTAAACGAATTTTTGTATATGTAGTATCAATATATCCAATATAATAAATATCATTTTCTTTTAATAATGTATCAGGAATATTAACCTGTAATTCAATTAAATTATCTAAATGTAAATTATAATTAGGTTTTTTTAATATTAACATATTATTTTTAACTTCTTTAATCTCAACAATTTCAATATTATTTTTAATTTTTATTTTTTTAGTATTTTTTTTTACATTTTCATATAAGAAATGTATATTATATTGTGGTATTATATATGAATTATTATTTATTATATTTAATTTATTTTTATAATAAATAGTAAAATAATATTTATTTAAATTATTATATTCAACATATTTAATAATATTTGAATCTATATTTTTATCTATTTTTTCTGTATTTAATATTTTATTATTAATATTATCAATATAACTACTATTTAATAAAAGTAATTTATCTTTAGTATAATAATTATATATTCCTAATATAAATCTACCTAATATTTTATCATTATTTTTTTTTTGATAAAAAATTTCTTTATCATAATTATTATTTTTTAAAAATATTGTTATACTATATTCTATATCATTATAAATAATATAATCCCTATTTAATTTAGTATTAAATATTTTATCATAAATTATACAAAAATTATTATAAGCATTCATAACTTGTCTTGTTTTATTTATACGAGTTTCATCAGTCATTGATTCATTAAGAATATTATTAAATGAAAATATATATTTTGTTCCTAATTCTATTTTAAATGTTGGATTAGTTACTATATTATTACTTTTAATATCTGTAAATTCATATGTATTTTCGTCTAATAATTCTACACTATATTCAATTTTATTTATTTCCTTAATTGTTAATTCTAATACAGTAATATTTTCTACAATAAAATATAAATTATTAATATTACTATATGAAGATATATTTATTTCAATTGTAGAATTTTCTGTGCCAGCTAATCCATTTATATTTATTATATTATTTGTATTATAAGAATTATAAGGAATTTTATTTATTTTACTATCTGAAATAATAAATAATTTATTTAATAAATTTATATTTGATATATCAAATTTATATGTAATATCTTCATAAATTACTATTTTTTTAACATCAGAATTATTTATATAATAAATATTATTTATACAATTTATTTCAAAATAAAATGAATTTTCTATTGGAAAATATACATCCATTTTATCTTCACTTTTTTTCTCCTTAAATATACTAGAATATTTATTATAATTACTTTTATCATTACCAATAATTTTAGTATCTAATGATGGTGCTATTATTTCTCCATTATTTAAATAACCTTCTAAAACACTTTCTTTATATTTTGTGGTATTTGAATTAATTGTTTCATTATAGTTAATATATTTTAAATCAGGTCTCTGAGTTATTTTTATATAATTACATTCTATAATTGCACAATTTGTATTATTAAAATAATTACTATAATAACTTTTATTATATATTGGAATATTTCCTAATATTTTATAATAACCATCACGTAATCCTATTTTATATACAATTTTAACATTATCTATATTTTTATTTATTGTTTTTTGATTTTGATTTATATATATATATGTATCCGGTTTCAAATTATATATATTTGGTATAGCCGTTTCCTTATAATCAAAATAATTTAAATTATCATATTGACGAACACTCATACCTAAATTTCCTAACTCTTGTAATTGTTTATTTGTATAAGGATATGTATAATATATCAAAATACCAACGTCACAATATTTTTTAAATTCAGTACCTAAATTTATTTTAATTTTTATTTGATCTTGATAGGGTAAATTATTATACCAACTTATAAACGGTTCATATTGTTTAATATTTAAACGTATTGGTGTATATGTATCTATTAAATTATTATTTAATATATGATTATTTATATAAATTGTACTACCTACATTATAATTATGTGGTATTAATGTTTTTAACATTACATATTTATCCTTGTTTATTTCATTATCATTAAATGAATTTTCTAAATATGTATGATCTATTATAGAATCTTCTATTTTAAATGTATTTGAATGAACTAAATCAAAATCAGTCATTTTATTTTCAAAACCTAAAATATCTCTTAATGAATCATTTTTATTAAATAATAAACTATATTCAATTGGAATAGAAATATTTATATTTATACCACCTACACCTACTAATGAAGTTTTATTTGGTATTTTATCTATTTTAATACTATATCCTTCTGAAATATTTTTAACTTCTTCTATATTATAATTTAATATATCATGATATTTTGGTAAATAATCATGTGTCCAATCTTCTGGTATAATCATTGCATATGTATTTGTTGTTCCTGTTTTAAATATTGAACCTATTTTAAAATTATTATCAGATAATAAACTATAATCTAATATATAATTACCTGTTTCATTATTTTCCATTATATGTAAAACTCTTCCTAATACAGTTTTTGTTTCATTTGCATTTTCTAATGTTAAATCATTTTTACCTATTAATAATTCATATATAGAAATATCATAATCTAATTTCATATTTTTTGAAATTGTTCCTATATTATTTTTTGTTACATTATTCACATTATATATTTTATTAATACCAGATTTATATGAACTATAATTAATAAATTTATTTCCTTCATAAAAATATGTTAAATTTATATCAGTTGGATTTACATTATCTTCTAATGGTAATATAAATCTTATATGACAACGATATATTTTATGAGTATATATTGAATGTTTTTTATTTACTTCTGCTGTACCTATATTAAATATATTTGCTGCACCAGTAATATTTATAATATCTCCTGTTTTTAAACTATGATTTTTATGTTTAATAAAAATAAATGGATAACCTTCATTTACTATAAATGGACCACTTTGATTTACTTCGGTTAAATCAGCAGAACTATAAGAATATATTTTATAATATTGATAAATATATACTAAATTATTATTTTCATTTAATTCTACAGAAAATAATGGTTTTGAAATATCTTTTTTTAATGACGTTTTTATATTATATTTAGTATCTTCAATAAATAATTTTGTATTATAATCATATATTTTTTTTGATATTGAATTTAATTTTTCTTCCATTTCTAATACAAAATCATCTATCATATAATTACCTTTTGGTATTTGAACTGAATAAATTGGATATATTTTATATATATCTATATCATTACGATTTATATATTTTATATTAAATATATCTGTATAATTATATTTATCTTCAACCATACTATCCATTTTTACATTTTTTTCTATTTCTTTTGTATATATATTTGTATTTAATTCAGTAGGCAATTTCCAATAATATTGATTTTGTAAATTTGGTTTATTATTTATTAATAAATTATATGAATTTTCATCTATATTTATAATTTCTTTATTTATTTTTTTTATTAGTGTTACAAATGAATTATTTATATATGTATAATTTGTTATTTTATTATTATATATATATTCTATATTATTTTGTAATGATAAATTATGTAAATATCCATATATACTAAAATCATTTTTAAATATATTTACTTCTTTTAATACTAATTTTGCAAGTATTTTTGATTCAGTTTTATTTACTATATACAAATTATTAATATTCTCATTTACAGAAATTGTTATATAAATTTTATTATTTTTTATTATAACATTATTATCAAAATTATAATCTAATATAACACTAACACTTGTGGTAACTTTTATTATTTTATTTTTTAAATCATTATGTGAAATATCAAATATATATTGAATATTTCTATATATGTCAATTTCATTATTTACTACACTAATATCTGTATTATTTAATATATATTCAGTATTAGGTACTATATATAAATTATTATTATAATTTGGATTTAAAGTAAATGTACTATTTACTAATCTTAATTTTTTTATAAAATTAATAAATGTATTTATATTTTTAAAATCTATTATATTATAATTTATTGTATTTGAAGTATTTTCAGGTTTTTCATAAAAATATAAATTATAAGTTATTGTATCATGTATAAATGATAATAAATATCCATAATCTATTATTGTTTTTTCTATATTATTCAATGGTATTTTTATATTTTTATTTAATTCACTTAAATAATTCATAAATTCATTTTTATAAATTTCTAATTTATCATTTTTATTATGACTATTATAATTATATTGTATTATTTCTTTTATTAATAATTCAATATTTTCTAAAAATATATATTTTATATAATAATATTCTAATTCTATCTCCGAATTATTTAAAAATTTAAAATATAATTTATCTATTGAATTTATATTTATATAATATTCTGCTATATTTCTTAAAAAATTATATATATTTAATCCTTCATTTGGAACAGTAGTTGGTAGTGGTGATTGATATGTATAATTTTCATCAAAATTAATTGTTAAATCTGTATTATATGAAGTTGTTGTTGAATTATAATTTGTAAAACTATAAATGAAATTTATTAAATTTTCCTTAATACTAAAATCATTAATAAAATATTTTATATCATATGTTTCATTTATATCAGTAGTAAGACGATCTCTTAAATAAACACTATATTTAATACCATTATTTGTATATTTTAATAAATAATTTTTAGAATTTTTTATTAAATCTAATATACTAGGTGTTATTACTGTTGTTTTTAATGGATTTTCTATTCTATTTTTCAATAAATATAGTAAATCAATAAATTTCCTTTGCAAACTATCAAAATTACTATTTATTTTATTTAAATATTCTTCTGATAAATATTCATATAATATTTCTTCTGTTGTTTCATTTTTTTTCCATTTTGAAGGAATATCATTTATATTATTATTTACTAAATTTATTATTTTTTCATTATTTATTAAAAAATTACTACCTATTTTTGTTTCATTATCTTTATTTATCCAATGAATAAAATTATTATTACTTATATAATCTTCATTTAAATTATATTTTTTACTAATTGAATCACGAATAGCATATTGTGCATTTGACATTTCTAAACTTGTTAATTTCACATTTTTAATATTTTTAAATCTACGTGGTAATATTATTTTATAAAAACTTGAATCTTCATAACCTCTTATAAATTCATTTATTTTTTCTACTGTAATATTATTACCACCTCCACTTGCATTTAATATTAATAAATTTCTATTTATTGACAACGGAATTTTTATTTTATATGAATTACTTATTTTTATATTATTTTCATATTTATATATAAATTCTATATTAAAAATTGGTTTTCCTGTTGTTTCATTATAATTTAAATATTCTACTGGAATTCCACCTATTGTATATTTATTTAAATTTGCATTATATACACCTTTTATATTTTTAAATATTATTTCTGTTGTATCACTAATTTCATAATTATGATTATGAGTTACTAATATTGTATCATAATCTATTATTTTAATACCATTATTTTCTACTTTATTAGGATTTATATAAGTTATTAATTTATGTTGTTTAATACGATCAATACTATTTATTGTTACTAATGTTTTTTTTTCATAAAATTTATTTTCATTAATATACATTATTAATAATATATATTATTTTTTATATAAAATATATCATATATATATAAATGCAAACATTACTGAAATTTTTTGCAGGTTTTATTTTTATTATTATTATAGTTATTAGTATATTATTATTCACTAAATTTACTAAATTTACTTCTACGCCTGTTATAGAATCTATTAAAAAAAAAATAAATGAAAAACCAGTTGTAGTTAATAATAAAATTATTAAATTAACTGAAAAACAAATAAATCAAAATGCATTAGATTTATTTAATTATAAACATGAAAAATTTATTAAAAATTTAGATAATAGTATTCAATTTTGTATTGATAATAATCAATTTTTATTAGCAGATAATGTATCTAAATATAAAATATTATATCTTGATTTATATAAAATTAAAAATAAATTAGAAAAAAAATCAAATGGAAAACCAGTTGATTATAATTCTAATGAAGAATTTTTATTAAAATCTATTCAAATGGATAATTTAAATAATTCTATTATTAAAATGCATTAACTCTTACATTTTCTTTTTTTTTTATATATATTACTATTATACTTACTATTATTATTGGTATTATTACATATAATAATATTATTAATAATCCTTTTTTATTTTCCGTATTTATATTTTCAAAATTTGTATATATATTACTTGAATAATTACATGAAGGATATAAATCATATAAACCTAATTTATCATTTTTTGATATACTTTTAATTACTCTTAAAATATTACTATTTGATAACATTATTGAATCTAAATCAAAATTCACATTTATTTTTTTCTCCACCAAACAATTTTTTATATATCCATTCCAATTTAAATAATAATTTTTATCTGGATGTCCAAATCCCAATATATGACCCATTTCATGTCCTATTACATTTTTCATTGAAATACATTTATTACAATTTATTAATATATATATTAATAATCCAAAATCTATTAATGTTATTATAATTATTCCTATTCCTATTTTACATATTTCTTTTAATTTTAATATATCTATCATTATAATAAAATATAAATTATGAAAAATTGTTCCTAATACAAAAAATATTATAAATAAAAAATTATTATATGTGCAAAATAAATTATCCGGATAATAACATTTTTTTCTATTTATCCATATTCCACCATCTAATAATTTATTTGTATCACAAGTTCTATATGCTTCTGCCACTGTTGTACTAATTAAATTTTTAAATTTTATTTTTATTTTTATTTGTTTTCTATTATTATTTTTTTCATAATTTATTTTTATATTATCATTATTTTTACTCCATAATTCTATTCCTTTTTTTATATATTTTTTAAAAGATTCACAATTATTAAATTTAAATAAATTTAATTCACTATATTCTAATTCTTTACATATATTTTTATCTATTTCAATAAATAATTCACTTTTTTTAAAATCTATTTTACATTCTCTACCTAATTCTTCCGAACGTAATGTATATCCATTTATTATACTCAAAAAAAATAAAAATAAATAAAAAATAAAATATATTTTCATATACATTTTTTTT
>CEUJ01174267.1_pt1 | contig 20942 bp, 28 predicted proteins | sample 361531 | NCBI WGS metagenome assembly CEUJ01 (sample SAMEA2622842, study PRJEB7988) | marine metagenome | biome: marine biome (ENVO:00000447); feature: marine epipelagic mixed layer (ENVO:xxxxxxxxx); material: "saline water (ENVO:00002010), including plankton (ENVO:xxxxxxxx)" | depth 140 m | reverse complement strand
AAAAAAAAGCTTGACTTTTATATGGTTTTATTATTAAATTTAGTTATAACAATGAGGGATATTACAACCTAAATGTATCAGAACATATACTTTGATGTAAGAAAACAAAAAATGCATCTTTGGGATGACAAAAAGGGATACTTGATTATTCCATATAAAAAGTATGCCTATGTAAAAAATACAAATGGTCAACATGTTTCACTATATGGTGATAGAGTAAAGAAAGTATTTAATTATGATAAAGATGACCCAACACTACATGAATCAGATGTCCCACCAACAACAAGATTTTTAGTTGACCAATATACAGACTCAGATGAAGTTTCAGATGGACATAGAAAAGTATTCTTTGATATTGAGGTAGAGGTTACAGATGGTTTTCCTGATGTGATGAAGGCAAATAATGTAATCACTTCTATTGCACTATATGATTTCATGACAGAAACATATTTTACATATGTGTTTGATGCAAAGAAAAGACTTCAATCATATACAAAAGATAATAAAGTTGTAGAGGTATATGATACCGAGTATGAAATGTTAAACAAGTTTTTCCAAAAGTATTTAGAAATCAAACCAACAATATTAAGTGGTTGGAACTCAGACTTCTTTGATATTCCTTATCTATATAATAGGGCAGTAAATGTATTGGGTGTTAGTGTGGCAAACTTGTTATCACCTATCTCGGAAGTATATTACAATGAATTTAAAAAGAGATATGTTATTGCAGGAGTTAGTTGTTTAGACTATCTATCTTTATATAGAAAGTTTTCATTCTCTCAACAATCAAGTTATAGATTAGATTACATTGGTGAAGTAGAAGTCGGTATGAAAAAGGTTGATTACGAGGGAACACTTAATGACTTGTATGAAAATGACTTACAGACATTCATTGATTACAACATCCGAGATGTAAAAATATTAGTTGAGTTGGATAAGAAATTAAATTTGATTGAGATATCACGAGGTATTGCACACCTTGGACACATACCTTATGAAGAAGTGTTTATGAGTTCAAGATATCTTGAGGGTGCAATATTAGTTTATCTGAAAAAACTTGGTATTGTTGCCCCCAACAAACCACCAAGACCAAAAACATTTGAAGATGATAAGTTTGCAGGTGCATATGTACAGAGACCACAGGCAGGTAAACATGATTGGGTTTATGACTTGGATATCACAAGTATGTATCCAAGTGTGATTCGTTCATTAAACATATCACCTGAGACTAAGTTAGGTAAGGTTGAGGGTTGGGATGCAGAGGAGTTCTTAAAAAAGGACTTGGTAAAAACATATACCATGATAGATAAGAAAGAAAAAGAAATTGGTAAGTTTACAAATGGTGAATTAGAAAACTATCTATTAACCAATGAGATTAGTATTGCATCTAATGGTGTTTTATATCGTACAGATAAACAAGGATTGATTCCTGCACTTCTAACTAAGTGGTTCAACGAAAGAGTTGAGATGAGAAAACTTGTGAAGAAGTATCATGATGAAGGTAATAAAGAATTAGAAGATTACTTTGATAGAAGACAATACATACAAAAGATTATTTTGAATTCCATGTATGGTGTATTGGGTCTATCAGTATTTAGATTTTACGATTTGGATAATGCAGAGGCGACAACTCTAACTGGTCAAGCCTTAATTAAGTTCAGTAAGAAGATAACGAATCATTTTTATAATAAAGAGCTCGGTACTGATGATGATTATGTGATATACATAGATACTGATTCTATTTTTGCCTCTGCTATTCCATTGGTTGAGAAGAGATTTCCAAATCAAAAACTAAGTGATACAATGATGACTCAAAGGATTATGGAGATTTGTAGTGAGGTACAAGATTATCTAAATGAAAGTTATAATTTCTTTGGTAAGAAGTTCTGTAATGTAGAGAAAGAAAAACATGTGTTTGATATTAAACAAGAGGTGGTTGCAAAGAGTGGGTTGTTCATTACGAAGAAACGATATGGATTAAGAATTATCAATGATGCAGGTCGTAAGGTAAATAAGATTCATGTTAAAGGATTGGATACGGTTCGTAGTAACTTTGCAGTTGCGATGAAGGAATTATTGGGTAATGTATTGGATGATATCTTGGCAGATGTTCCAAAGGAAAAGATTGATGAGAGGATATCATTGTTTAAAAGAAACATGGTTAACTTACATTATGATGTTATGGCAAATCCAATTGGTGTAAAAGGTATTGGTAAGTATGAAGTGAAAGAAGAAGACTCACCATTCAGTACATATAAAAAAGGAACACCTGTTCATGTTAAGGCATCAATCAATTATAACTCATTATTAGAATATTGGTATGAGGGTAGGAAATACGAAAAGATTATAAATGGTAGTAAGATTAAATGGGTGTATCTAAAGAACAATGAGTTTGGATTTGATACGATTGCATATAAAGGTTATGAAGACCCACCACAGATTTTAGAATTAATTAAGACTCACATTGACCATGACAGAATGTTTGAACAGGCAATGACAAAGAAAATTGGTATGTTCTACAAGGCAATGTCATGGGACAATGTAGTAGATAAAACAAAAAGTATAGAGAGGTTTTTCTAATGGCACGAGACCCATTTAAAAAGATGATGTCAAATGTAAACATGTCATCACAGAATCAAGGTAGTACAAGAGGTAATTTAAATTCAAAACTGAAGAGAGAGTTGGCAGTAAGTAAAGAGGGTAGAATCTACAGATACAAAAAACAACTTGAAGTTGGTATAACAAGAGATGATTTAGAAGAACAATTCAATAAACAAAATGGTTGTGACTATTGGATGCCACATTATAGGATTGATTTAAATGAAATATTTGTACCACATTCAATTAAGGCACCATCAGTTGATAGATGGCCTGACCCAAAGGGTGGTTATGTAAAGGGTAATTTTGTTATTACTACAAGATTTATGAATCTTGGTAGGTCTAATTATCCTGAAGACAAATTTCAAGAATTTTTAAAAGAAATGTTCGGAGAACCAGTAAAAATTGAAAAATATTTTTGATTTTGAAGGTCTTCGTATATATGTATATATAGAGATTATTAACAATAGGAGAATGACAAATGGATAAAAGTAAATTAGTTGGATTTATTAACAAGTATCATCTTGGTGGAGAAATCAAGTCTACTAAGATTGAATCAGATGGTAAATCACTATTAACACGATTCATATCAGGTGATAAGTCACTTGTTGGTAGTGTTAAAATGGAAAAGTTTGATGCATTTGACCCAAGTGAAATTGGAGTGTATAACACTTCACAATTATTATCACTACTTTCAGTAGTTGGTAACGATGTAGATTTTACTATAGATAATATGGGTGGAAAATTTGTATCATTACAGATGAAAGACTCAAGTTATGGAACAACATCAAAATACATGTTGAGTGACTTAAGTGTTATACCAACACCACCACCATTGAAAAACTTACCAAGTGAATTTGAATTAGAATTAAAATTAGATTCATATTTCATCAGTACATTTATTAATGGTAAAGGTGCACTACCTGAAACTGAAACATTTACAATCATTGCAGACAATGATAAAGTAAATATCGTGATTGGATTCTCAAACATTGCATCAAATAGAGTTACAATACCTGTTAGTGTAGATAACTATTCAGACATTGAACCTATTTCATTCAGTGCTGAAATGTTCTCAAACATATTAAGTGCTAATAAAGAGTGTCAAAATGCAACTATGAAAGTATCATCTGCGGGAATATCTAAGATTAACTTCTCAATAGATGACTATGAGTCCGAGTATTATTTAGTATCAACACAAACTAATACATAATGTATCTATCGTACTTTGACAAATTCTATGATATGGAACCTTATCTCTTCATAGATGAGGAAGAGTGGGACTACATCAAAAAAACCTTTGATAAACAAGATGTAAGAGAAAGTCTTGCAAAGGTTGCGATGTCTTACCCACCACCATACATGGACATCACCGAGAAGGATGCATTAAAACAACTTCAGAAACTAAAAGGAATGAGACATAATGAAATTTTAGTTGAAGGAGAATGGTTTGCTCGTGAGGGTACAGAATATAGATATGATTTAACTTTTGAGGGTAAACAACAATACTTCAAAAGAAACAATACAGGTAACGATGCAAGTAATTACTTCCAACAAAAGAATCGTTGGAGTGTTGATGGAACTATTGCACCAGGCCCACATAGAACATGGGAAAGTCATAAGTTTATGACTACCTTGATTGGGTCTGCATACTCTCTGAAGTTACCTAAGATTGATAAGAGTGCATTTCGTGTAATGATTGGATTGAGAAAGTATATTTGTTCTCAATTCAAACCAAATATTGCCAAGGTATTATACGATAAGTTAGAGAGTAAGAGTATCTTAGACTTTAGTGCAGGTTGGGGTGATAGACTTGCAGGATTCTATGCGAGTGAGACAGGTGAGTTTTATCTTGGGATAGACCCACGAAAAGAAAATCATCCAATCTATGAAGAACAAAAATGGTTCTATGAAAAACACCGAACTATGTTTGAAGTTAATAAGAGAAGTCTAATGATAGAATCACCTGCAGAGGATTTTGAGTACAAAGAAAATATGTATGATACCGTATTCACATCACCACCTTACTTTAGTGTTGAAAGATATAGTTATGATGATACACAAAGTTGGGTTAGGTATAAAGACATTGATAGTTGGAATAAAAACTTTCTACAGAAATCAATAAAAAAAATATGGCCTTCTATCAAGAGTGGTGGATATTTATTAGTGAACATTGCAGATGTATTTGCACGAACTGCAGGTGAAAGAAACATGGTAGAGATTTGTAATCCTATGAATGATTTTATAAGTACCTTTAGTGATTCAGAATATCAAGGTTGTATTGGTATGGAGATGGCAAAGAGACCAAATAGTGGTGGTGCAGGAATGGCACGAGCATCTGATGAGAGGTTTCAAGACTCAACAATACAAAAGGCAGAAGAGACTAAAGATAAAAGATTTTGTGAACCAATTTGGATTTGGAGAAAGTTATAATGGATGAAATAAAAAATTCCCTATGGGTAGAAAAGTACCGACCTACATCGCTTGACACATATATAGGTAATGAACACCTAAAGAGTAAAGTCAAGTTGTATCTTGAGAGTGGAGATTTACCACACCTTCTATTGTTTGGTAGGGCTGGTACAGGTAAAACCACTCTCGCAAAACTACTCGTTAATAATATAGAATGTGATTATCTATATATCAATGCATCTGATGAAAGGAAACTTGAAATGGTCAGAGACAAAGTAAAGAACTTTGCATCTACTATTGGGTTTTCCAATATGAAAGTTGTAATACTTGATGAGGCAGATTACATTACACCTGCATCACAGGCCGCACTTCGTAATCTTATGGAAACATTTTCAAAACATTGTAGGTTTATTTTAACTTGTAATTATGTTGAGAGAATCATAGACCCAATACAATCAAGGTGTCAATCATTTCAAATAGTTCCACCAGATAGAAAACAAGTTGCAGTTCATCTAAATACTATCTTAACAAAAGAAGGAATCAAGTCAGATATTGAAGATATAGTAACAATAGTTAATAGTGGGTTTCCTGATTTGAGAAGAGTAATCAATGGTGCACAGAGACAAGTTGTCAATGGTGAATTGGTTATTGATGAGGGAATGAGTATTCAGAATGATTACAAAGTTAAAGTGTTAGAAATACTCAAGACACAAGATAAAAAGAATTCGTTTAAAAACATAAGACAAGTACTTGCAGATTCAAAGGTAACAGATTTCTCTGATTTATTCAGATTATTATTTGATACCGTAGATGATTGGGGTAGAGGACATGTGGCAGAATGTATATTGATTCTATCACAATATCAACAGAGTGATGCAGTAGTTGTGGATAAAGAGATAAACATTATGGCAATGTTCATAGAAATAATAGGAAAAATAAAATGAATGATGAAAGAACATATCAAGAACCATTAGATATTTCAAAGGCAGATACAATTCAATGTGAGGAATGTGGAAACGCATCTTTCATACAATCTTTCTTTTTGAAAAGAATATCTGCATTGATGAGTCCAAATGGTAAAGAGGCAATAGTTCCGATTCAAGTATTTGCATGTGGTAATTGTGGTACAATACCAAAAAATATGATGAGTCAAATTCAACCGAGTGAGTAATGTATACTAAAGTTGGAGATGGACTACAAGTAATAAGTGGTGACATAGTTAAGAGTTTAGTTGGTTTAGAAAATCTAACATACAAGATGTCAGACGAATTCAACTCTGAAAGACTATGGACACCATCTCATCTTTCCATGGATAATGCCTATAAGACAGGATATATGGAATCATTCTCACATCAGGCATCTATAATTAATTCATACCATGGTGAAGAAAAAGGAATGTGTTCACCTACAGGATGTTATCATTGTTATAGTTTCTTAAAAGATAAAAGTGTTACAGATAAATCTTATGTAATGACAAGTAAATGTACACGAATAGAAGAAGAATGTAATGATTTAGAAAGAATGTTTAACTTCACTATATCAGAGATAGTGTTTGTTGGTACTGAGAAATATTGTGAGGATAATCTAAGTAAGGCAATGACTTTAACATCACAAATGTTAGACCAACTTGGTATCAAATATTTTTATGAAGTTGCATCAGACCCATTCTTTGGTGATAAATCAGAGTTAAAAAGAAAAGTACAAATCAATAGTGGTTCTAAGATTGAGATTAGAGCATGGATTCCTAACGAAAATAGACATGTTGCAATAGGTTCATTTAATCTACATGGTAGAAAGTTTGTTGATAAATTTAATATACAAGACTCAGAGATGACTGCATGTTTTGGTTGGGGATTAGAAAGATTTGTAGATGTTGTAAGTAAGTATGACAAAACCATAGATGAAACCAAAATCAACTTTAACTTCAATATTGATAACACTTTTATACCTGAAGTTAGAAAAAATATAATTGATGGTAATGATGGTTGGTTATCTGATGACCATCAAACTTATTGGTTTGGTAGAAAACCTATACATGAATATGAAATCCAAACACCAGATATTGGTGAGGTTATCTATGAAGACATTGATACACTTGAACAACTTGATGGGTGGACATGGGAAATTCTACAAGGTCTCAAAGAATGGGACAGATTGAATATGGATTGGATTACCACAGAGACAAGAAAAACTTGGTTATGGGATTTAGAAACTGCAAAGAAAAGAATAAAAGATGGACACAATTTGTGTGCAATGTTTCACGATGGTAAAATGATACAATGGAATTGGTGGTTTATGGGTGAATTTACTTTTTATGACCACGAGTGGAATATTGATATGAACTTACCTAAAGACCATTCTTATGGTGGATATTGGGCATGTTTACCTAAATACAGAACTTCAAGAAAACATGGTAAACTAATAGAACATTTCTACACTTATATTACAAACTATCTTATTAGAAAGAATATAAAATATGACTTGGCATATGTTGATGGTTGGAACAACAAGGCAATCAGTATACATAAGAAGATGGGATATGTTGGTTACAATTGGATGGAAAATGAAAACTTTCTCAAATAATCAATATTTATAGATATGAATGATTCACAAAGACAAAATTACGCAAATTTATTAAAAGAAAAAAGTTTACAGGTAGGAAATCTGTTTACTGGTAGTGACTATTGGGATAGTGAACATGAGGGTATGATATATGCCATGGATTGGATACCACAAAGTGGTTCAATAAAACTATTAGAAATGAACACTAATATTGGATTAAGTGGTAAAATGAAAGTAATGTTTGATGTTCCTGAGTTAGTCAGTCATATTACAAGTTCTGGTCATACTACCTGTACTTACTACGAGGACTATCTAAACTTCAATATAGAACCACAAAGAGTTGAAGATACTTTAGATATTTTTAGACAACACCTAAGTTCAAGTTTATCATCTTCAGGATGTACATTTACACATGAGTATAATTTATGGGATGAGGTTATACCAACACCATCTTCAACACATTATGTATTAAGACAAGGACATTTAAATTATCATAATGTTGATGTATTATGTGAGAACAAGACTACTTTTCGTAATTTTATAACAGGTAGTTTAGGTGAAGATTTCTTCCCTGCATTTGGTAATAATATCTCATCGTCATTTGGTAACCCAACAAATATACCTGATGTTGTTATCAAAGACCCAACTGAAGATATGGGAGTAGGTGTATCCTTTACAGACTTTACAGAAGATAGGAATCAAATTTATAATAACTTTAATTATGTAGAACAATATATAGAACCTGAAATAGATAATGACAGATATAGAATTTTTAGAAGTATAGTATTGATTGGAAGTGGTAGTGTAAAATATCTTACAAGAAATGAAACCTATGTAACTAACTATAGAAAATTTGGACAACCAAGTGGTTCAACTACTATTGGTTCACAAAATACTAATATTTATGATTCTAATAATGTAAGGATATGGCAAACAGGACATTTTGAAGGTAATACACCAGTATCAATGTCAAATGGTTCGGTAAAAAGAATTAGTGATGTTAGTTCAGGTGAAGTTGTAAAGAGTGTAGTGATTAACAATTATCCAAAACGAAACACTGCATTTGAATCATCAACGACCAATGTAACTTGGCCTCAATTTATTCTTGATAAAGGTAATTGGACAGGCTCTATAAGTGACTTAAGTGAATCAACAAGTTCAGTAAATAGTTTGGTTGTAGTACCAAGTTGGGGTTATTATGAATTAAATAATTCAACAAGAGTGAATCCTGAAGACCAAATTATGGTTTATAGTGGTTCAAAATATCAATTTAAACCTATAAGAGATGTCAAAGTTAATGATACATTTGTAGTGAATGGATTCACAACACAATCAGTATCATCAATATCATTAACAACTTCAGAGTCTTTGTATTATTCATTAGACTTAGAGACAGAAGATAGATATCATGCAGGTGAAAGTAATAATTCGGTTATAACATGCGATGCATATTGGTAGAGGAAATAAAGTATACTGAATTTAAAGATATACAAGAAGATAATTCTGAAGTTTTTTATGAAGAAGGGATGAGATTTTTTAAATTTAGTACTGAAGATAGACCACTTGGATTAATTAATATTTGGTGTAAAAAAAATGTCATTAACACAAGAAACTTTTATATTTATAAACAAGAGAGAAATAAAAATCTCACTAAAGTTCTAATAAAAGAATTGTTATTGTTAACAAAGAGGTTACATCCAAATACAAAAACACTTTGGTGGTCAACCACTCTTAATTCATCAACAATAAAAATTTCAGAAATGTTACATGAAAATAAAGTTATAGAAAAAAATAATCCAAATAGATTTGGTTTCAGAGATAATGCACCATGTTATCTATTTTGGTCAGACTTTAATAAATTAATAGAGAGAGTTATGAATGAACAAATTTAATACAACAGGTTCTACAGGAAAACCAAAAGAAGTTTTACATAGTGAAGAATCTTTACAACATTCAATCAACTCAAATATAGAAGTATTTAACTTGAATAAGTCAGATATACTATTAGATTTTATACCAAGACATACAATTGGGTCATATATTATGGCAAGACCTATGGAACAAATTGGTGGAACTATATATAGTGATAAGTTTTCACCTAATGTGTTTGAACAAATGATAAATTTAAAACCCACAAAATTAATATTAATACCTACAATGGTAAGAATGTTAAAAGAAAGTGGACTAAGACCTAATTGTAGTTATATAGAACACATGTTGATAGGTGCGGAAGAAACATCAATAGAGGATATAGAGTTTATGTTAGAGTTGGGTGTACAAAAAGTAATGCATGGTTATGGTTCTACAGAATGTATACCAGTAGTTATGGGAACTAACTTTACTGATGGTGATGATATACATCTTGGAATGAGACTTATTAGTGGTTGGGATATCATGTTGGATAAAACCTTACATTTAAGAGGTAAGTCTATGTTATCAAATCATGATAAAGATTATTATGATACAAAAGATATTTTTACATTTGATGGTGAGTTCTTTTATTGGAAAGGTAGAAGTGATAATATTATTAAAAAGTCAGGTTGGAAAGTAGTAAAAAATGAAGACTAAATCTTTATTTGACCATGTAAAACAAATCACAAATGTACAGAGTCCTACATATTGGGATACATTAAGTGAGGGTGATAAAAAGACATGGAGTAACTATATGATTCATAGATTTCTTAGTATGAAGTCAGAATGGATTCAAGTAGTGAATGAGATACAAAAGTATTGGGAGTTGGCTCCTAAGAATGTGTATCAGTTTTATATTGATGTATTACCAAAAGGTAGAACATTTCTTAAATACACAAAATCAAAACATAAGTCTAAAGTGAACACTTGGGTTATGGAATATTTGTGTGAATATTTTGAATGTAGTTCAAAGGAAGTAGATGATTACTTGGAAATATTAACACCACAACAAGTAGAAACAATTATAATGAAATTTGGTGTAGAAGATAAACAACTAAAAAAAATATGGAGTAAATAATGGGAAAGAATTTTAGAAATGAAGAATCATTTTATATGAAGGAAATGGAGTGGGGTGTTAATTCAAAAACCAATACCACCTATATGAACTATGAGTTTGATATTGATTCACTATACTCAACAATTGTCAAACTTGATTACCTACAAAGAGTTAATCCAAATACATCTATTAACTTGAATATTGCCTCATATGGTGGTGATGTTTATGCTATGTTGGGATTGGTAGATTATATCAGAGGATTACCTGTTCAAGTTAATACACATTGTGTTGGAACTTGTATGAGTGCTGCATCAGTATTATTATCATGTGGTACAGGTTTAAGAACAATGACAAAACATGGAACCGTAATGGTTCATGAGGGTTCAGCATTTGAGGCAGGTAAAACTACAGATGTGATGAAAGGTGTTGACCACTTAAAAGATTTACAAAAAGATATCAATGAGATACTTGGTGAAGTTACAAATAAAGATGCAAGGTTTTGGGAGTTATCAGGAAGAAATGATTCTTACTTTGATTCAGAACAATGTTTAGAATATGGAATTGTTGATAAAATTGTATAAAGTGCTTGACAAGTATAGTAAAAGTTTTGTATATTAACATATGATAAATTGGAGAATAATATGAAAGTTATCAAGGATACGCCTAAGGGTAACAAACAGAATGTGGATGTCATAGAGTATATGGAAACAAAATACCCACAAATGACATCAGAGTTTAAGAAAATCCAACAAGACCAATATGAGTTGTTCTTACACAAACAACATGATTACGGCCCACAAAATATTGCAGTTGGTACTGCACTGAAAAATGATGAGGATAAGAGATTGTCCTTAATGGGTATTTGGTTTAGGATTAATGATAAAGTAGAGAGAATCAAAACTCTTATCATGAGAGGTGATGATGGTTCTTTAGAGAATGAAGGTTTGATAGATAGTTATTCAGATATATCAAACTATGGAGTAATGGCACAAGTAGTTGCGAGAGGTAAATGGGCTAAATGAGATTTCCACTACATCAATTATATTCATTAAATAGAAGTAAACCATTAGTCAAAGTGGATGATTCAGATGAATACATTCAATGGGATACTTGTGATTTAGAAGGATTACCACCAGAAAGAGAAAGAGGTTCAATGACAGACCATGGTAAGATACCAGGTGGTCAATATGATAATTTACCTACTAAGTTTACAGATATGAATGGTAATGAACATTTAATATCTGATATTCATACATTGACGAGTAGTGATTAAATGGTAAGAAGATTCAATAAAACATCTACTGAACACTTTGGTGTTAAAGCAGGTGATAGATTTAGAACAATAAAACATCATCATGAAGTTAATGGTGATTTAAACGAGGGAACTGAATTAGTATTAGATAGTATTGCACACTTTCCTACATTATATAAATTAAAAGATAATGATGGTAAGATATGGACACTACCACTACATTCAGTTGAAAAGATATGAAAAATATAGGAATAGTAGGACAAGGATATGTTGGGACTGCAATCAAGGTTGGATTTGAACCACATTATGATTACATACACACCTACGATAAATTTGATATTTCAAAGTCTACCGTACCTAATTTAAAAGACTTGGTTGATAAATGTGAGGTGATATTTGTATGTGTTCCAACACCAATGAAAAAAGATGGAACTTGTTATACAGGTATTGTAGAAGAGGTAATTAAAGAAATTGATTATAATGTAGATACTGATAAGGATAAACCTATTGTGGTGATTAAGTCAACTATTCCACCAGGTACTACTGATAAGTTTAATAAAAGTTATTCAAATGTTATTGTAATATTTAATCCTGAGTTCTTAACAGAAGAAAACTTCCTTGAGGATTTCAAGAATCAGAATAGAATTATATTAGGTGGTAATAGAATTGGAACTAATAAACTCAGACAAATATATTCCAAAGTATTTCCACAGGCAACTATCGTAAAGACAGGTAGTAAAACTGCAGAGATGACAAAGTATTTTATTAATAACTTCTTGGCAACTAAAGTATCATTTGCAAATGAAATGTATAAAGTGTGTGAACAGATTGATATTGATTATGATAAAGTTGTAGAGTATGCAACCTATGATGAGAGGTTAGGTAAATCACATTGGGCAGTACCTGGTCCTGATGGTGATTATGGTTATGGTGGACATTGTTTACCAAAAGATTTAAGTGCGATTATTAATCAGTTTGAAACTTATGGGTTATTGGAGGCAGTAGAATATGTCAATGACCAAGTTCGTAATAATCGTAATTGGGAAGAAATGAAAGGGAGAGCTATTATAGATGAGTAGAATAAGTTATAGTCAGTTTGCCAAGTGGGACAAATGTCCATACACATGGAAACTTGATTATGTAGACAAACAAACAACATTTTATGGTAATATTTATACCTTATTTGGTTCTGCCATACATGAAACCATACAGGCATACTTAGTTGCATACTACAATAAGACAATCAAATATGCAGATTCTCTACCACTACATGATATACTACAATACAGAATGGAAGAGAACTATAAGAAATCTAAGGAACAACATGGTGATGACTTTGATGTTTCATTAGAAGATATGAAAGAGTTTTTTCAAGATGGTATTAATATTATTGATGAGTTCTTAAAAAGAAAGAGTAGTTACTTTCCTAAGAAGAATACAGAATTAGTTGGTATTGAGTTAGACTTAAATCAGAAATTAGATAATAAACTAACTTTTATTGGATATATGGATGTGGTTATACACAACAAGACTACAGGTCGTATTAAGATTATTGATATCAAGACTGCAACTATGGGTTGGAACAAATATATGAAAGCCGACAAGAACAAAACTAATCAATTATTATTATACAAGAAATATTTCTCAGACCAAACAGAAATTCCAATGGATAAAATAGATGTTGAATATTTAATATTAAAGAGAAGATTATACGAGAACATCGCATATCCACAAAAGAGAATCCAAGTATTCACACCTGCAAGTGGAAAACCAAGTATAAATAAGGTTATGACAAGATTAGACGAATTTATGTCTGAGTGTTATGATGAAAATGGTAATATTATTGACAAAGATTATCAAAAGTGTGAGAAACACAAAAAATGTAGATTATGTAAGGATTTATAATGATTACACCAACATTAAGATTAAAGTTATCAGATTTTATTGACAAACCATGGGAACAAGAAGTATTAGATGAGTTGGCCAATGTAGGAAATGAAGTATTTCAAAACCAATTCACAATTTATTTTTGGTACGATAGAGATACTGAGAAAATAGATTTAAGTAGGTTGAGTCAATTTTTAAAACAAAGAGAAACTGAAACTAAGAAACCACAAAAGACAATTATTAGACCAGAGTTTTTTGATAAACAAGTATTTTTTATTTGGTATGATGTGATACCAAGAGATATACATGAAAATAATTACATTCAGTATTCAAGATTTAGTTGGTTATATAGTGACCCAAGTACAGGTATAGTTGAGGGTATTAAAAACTTTAAAAAGACTTGGGACTTTGTATCAAGAGACCCAGAAAGAAAACCAAGGAAACAAAAAAGAAACGATGATGAAAGTAGCAATCATAGGTAGTAGAACTTACACCAACAAACGAAAAATAAAAGACTTTATTTTCAAACTAAAAGAAAAAGTTGGTAGTGATTTAGAAATAGTAAGTGGTGGTGCAAAAGAGGGTGCTGATAAATATGCAAAACAATTCTCACTTGACTTTGATATAAATTATTCAGAGTTTCCACCATACCATGAACCACATAATATACATTGTGTACATGGTGCATTTAGATATGGTAAACAATATAGTGTTGGTAATTACCATAAACGAAATAAAGATTTGGTTGAGTATAGTGATAATGTAGTTGCATTTTGTACCGAAGGTAAGGTAACAAATGGTACAGGTTCTGCACTAAAGTATTCTAAAAAAATTGATAAAAAAGTTATTATTTTTGATTAACAAGATATTTATATATATGTATATATAGATAATTAACAAAAGAGATTATTATGAGTGAAGACAAATTAACATCAGTAAAAGTTATTGATGAGTTATATCGTAAGTTCAAGGAGAAATCTATCTCTGAGGACTTTTCGTTACAAAAATTAGTAAATCGTAGTTTACATTTATTTGTGTATGATGAAGATTTTAAGGAAAAAGTTCTAAAGAATAGTGACTTAGAAACAAGTGGTTCTAAATATTAAGAGGTTATAGATGCAATTACCAAAACTACAAAAGGTTTCTTCAAAACCAAAAAAGAAGAAAATCTTATTGTTGTCAGATGATTTAAGAATGCATAGTGGTGTCGGTACTATGTCAAGAGAAATAGTCTTTGGGACTATAGATAAATATGATTGGGTTCAAGTCGGTGGAGCTATCAAACATCCTGATAATGGAAAGATAGTTGATATGAATCAGGCAGTGAGAGAAGATACAGGTGTTGAGGATGCCAGTTTAAAAATATATCCCATTAGTGGTTATGGAAGTCAAGAGTTAGTAAGAGAGTTATTGTTGATTGAAAAACCAGATGCAATCCTACACTACACAGACCCAAGATTTTGGATTTGGTTATATCAAATGGAACACGAGATACGACAAAACATACCTATCTTTTATTATAATATTTGGGATAACTTACCTTATCCAAGGTGGAACGAACCTTATTATGAATCTTGTGATTTAATTATGAACATTTCAAAACAAACTCACAATATCGTTCAGAATGTATGTCAGAACAAACCAAGAACAGATTGGGACTCTACTTATGTTCCACATGGAATCAATGAAAAATATTTTTATCCTGTTGTAGATGAAGATGAAACATTCAAGGTGAACAAAGTTAGAAATGAATTATTCAAAGGTAAAGAAGTAGATTTTACTATTCTCTTTATCAATAGAAATATCAGAAGAAAAATGACTTCAGATTTAATCATGGCATTCAAAACATTTGCGGATGGATTAACTGAAGAACAAAGACAGAAGATAGGATTTGTTCTACATACTGAACCAGTTGATAGTAATGGTACTGATTTACCTGCAGTTGTACAAGAGTTATGTCCTGATTTAAATGTAGTGTTCTCAAGGGAAAAACTAAACAATGAAGGGATGAGACATTTATATAATGCAGTTGACCTTACCGTAAATATTGCATCCAATGAGGGATTTGGATTAGGAACTTGTGAAAGTTTGATGTGTGGAACACCAATTATTGTAAATGTTACAGGTGGTATGCAAGACCAATGTGGATTTACATTCAGAGACCACCTTTTAACTTATAAAGATTATGGAAAGATTGAGTCACTACACGATTGGAGAAAATGGGAAAACAACAAAGACTTAACTCACGGAGAGTGGGTAAAACCAGTATGGCCGAGAACTCGTTCAGTTCAAGGTTCAGTTCCAACACCATACATTATGGATGATAGATGTGATTGGGTTGATGTTGCAGATGCATTAAGGTATTGGTATGATAAGACACCTGAAGAGAGAACTGAAGCAGGTAGACTTGGACACGAGTTTGTAACAAGTGATGATGGAATGATGAGTACAAGACATATGTGTCAACTATTCAAAGACCATATGGAAACTGCATGGGAAAAATGGACACCAAGAAAAAGTTATGAGGTACATGAAGTATGAGTAAACCAATAGTATTAGTTACAGGACCAGTTGCCACAAGAAGTGGATATGGTAATCACACAAGAGATATTTGTAGAGCGTTGATTGAGTTAGATAAATATGATGTTAGAATACAATCAATGAGATGGGGTAATACACCAATGAATGCATTGGAAGAACATAATCCAATACACAAAGAGATTCACAAAAGAATTTTAAGACAACCAAATATTGAAAGACAACCTGAAGTACATCTTCAGATTAGTGTACCAAATGAATTCCAACCAATTGCAAAAAAGAACATAGGTGTAACTGCAGGTATTGAACACACAATACCACCTGCACCATGGGTTGAGGGTTTAAATCGTATGGATGTTAATATCATAACATCAGAATGGAGTGCGGTTAATTTTAAAAATGTATCATATGATAAAAAAGACCAAGGTGGTAATGTCATAGGTCAATTAAAAGTTAATAGTCAACTAACTACATTGTTTGAAGGTGCAGACCCAGATATTTATAAAGAAACAAATGAATTTTCAAAACAACTTGTTGATGAGTTTAATAAGATAACAACTGATTGGAATTTTTTATACACAGGACATTGGTTACAAGGTGGTCTTGGTGAAGATAGAAAAGATGTTGGTATGATGATTAAAGTATTTTTAGAATCATTCAAAAACAAAAAAGATGCACCAGGACTTATTTTAAAAACAAGTAGTGCAGGATTCTCAGTTGTTGATAGAGAAGAGATTAGAAAAAAAGTTGATTATATTAAATCAGAAGTTAAGGCAAAAATACTTCCAAAGATTTGGTTACTACATGGTGACTTAACTGATGATGAGATGAATGGACTATATAATCATCCAAAAGTAAAGGCACATTTATCATTCACACATGGAGAGGGATTTGGAAGACCTTTATTAGAGGCGTCATTTAGTGGTAAACCAGTTATTGCACCTGTCGCTACAGGTCAAAAAGACTTTCTTGATGAGAATAATACCGTAAAACTAAATGGTCAGTATGTAAAGGTACCTGAAAGGTCATTTCCAAAAGAATTTTTCATTGAAACATGTGAATGGTTTAGTGTAAATTATGGACTTGCATCTCAAATACTTAGAGATGTATATAAAAACTATACTAAATATGCAGTAAAAGGAAAGAAACTAATGTTAATCAATAGAAAAAAATTCACACATGATAAAATGAAAGATAGATTAGAACAAATTATTGACCAACAATTAGATACACTTCCAAAACAAGTTGATATTAAATTACCTAATATGAAAAAGGAAGAAAAGAAAGTAGAAAAAGGTTTACCGAAGTTAAGGAAAATATAATGGCAGAAGTAAAAACAAATTGTCCAAATTGTTTTAGTAAAGACCAATGTTTTGAGGAATCTAATGAACATTTCACTTCCTATATTTGTTTTCAATGTGGATTCACAAGTAATTCATATTATAAAAATGGTACAGAGGAACTTGAAAAGGCAGTTGAATCATCAACACAATTGATGAATGAAATATCAGTATTTGATTATGATAGAAAGATTACTTGGTTTCCATCAGTATTAAATATGGGTAAGTTTGGAGTTATTTATCCAGATGGAACTAAAAATAATTGGATGTGGAAGTTTGCACAAGTAACTAAATTAACACCTGAAGAATTAAAAGACCCACAATATGAAGGACATACAGAAAAATTAGATGTTGATAATGCACAGGCATTTGGACAACATGAATTCATGAATGCATGTAAAGAAATGGGAATTATTAAAGAATGAAAAACACTACATGGACAAAAGTACAACCAGGTCAAATAGTATCTTTTATCTATAAAAGTAAAGGTGAGACAAAAGGAATTAAAAGAACCGTAATGTGTTTGAGTCCAAGATATCCATATAGAAAAAAGAATGGTAGACTTACATACTTTTTTGTTGGGTTACAATTAGACACTGCAGTCACAAGACCAATAACTGCATCAAGATTTCAGGCACTGATTGAACAATTTGGTGGACTAAGTAAAGATAAAGGTACAACAGAGATTGGTAACTTTGAAGATAATATATCACAATCAGATATTAAAATATTATATAAGACCTTAGTAGACTTTATAGAAAAATATAAAATATTTAGAACTTATAATTTAAGGGAGTGTAGGAAAAGAAGAGTATATCTTGAAGATGATTATCGTTTCTTACCAAAAGATTCTATAGATGATTTACTTTTAGAACAACAAATAAATGAATTTGATTTTGAATTATGAAAATTACTTATGGGATAACCGTTCATAATGAACACGAAGAGATAAAGAAACTACTTGAGTTTCTTGTTGAACATCGTGATGAGGGTGATGAAATTGTTATATGTGATGATTACTCTGATTATCAATGTTGGAGAGTGTTTGATGAATACATACATGGACAATATCCTGACATAGTTTTTTACGAACAAGAATTAAATAATGACTTTGCAAAAAAGAAAAATTCAGTTATAGAGAAATCAACAGGTGACTACATATTTCATTTAGATGCAGATGAGATACCACACAAAGTTCTGATGTCACAATTAAAACAAATATTAGAAATAAATGATGTAGATTTAATATGGATTCCAAGAATCAATACCGTAGATGGAATTACACAAGACCATATTAAAAAATGGGGTTGGGTAGTAACAGAACAAGGTTGGGTAAACTTTCCTGACTATCAAAGTAGGGTTTTTAGAAACAGAGATGATATAAGATGGGAAAGTCCTGTACATGAAAGAATTACAGGTTGTAAAACATATTCACATCTACCACCACATGAAGAATTATGTATATATCATCCAAAGACAATAGAGAAACAAGAAAAACAAAATGAGTTATATAGTAAAATTATTAGATGAACTTAAGAACCAAGGTGTCATAGGTATAAAACAATCTTTTGAAGATGAAGGAGTATTGGATTTAGACCTTTGGAAGATATCTAAAATATGTAGAGACTTGGATTTAAAGTTGAGTGTAAAGATTGGTGGGTGTGAAGCCATTTCTGATATAAATCGTTGTATTGATTTAGAAGTTGATGGTATAGTTGCACCAATGATTGAATCAAGGTTTGCACTACAAAAGTTTTCAGAGTCTATTACTAAACTACCTTATGATGGTAATAAGTTTATCAACATTGAAAGTGTACAGGCATATAAAAACTTAAATGATATATTAGATTCACCCACAAGTAAAATGTTAAGTGGTGTTGTGGTGGGTCGTTCTGATTTAACAAAGTCATTTGGTTATGGAAAACAAGATGTAATGTCGGATGAGATTTGTAGAGTAGTAACTTATATCCTACAAGAATCAAAAAAATTAGGAATGAAAACCTATATGGGTGGTAATATTGGTACTAAGAGTATAGAGTTCATCCAAGACTTATTTGATAAGGGATTCTTAGATTGTATTGAGACACGAAATGTAATCTTAGGATTAAATAAAAATAATATTAGTAAGTTGGGTACGATAATTTCATTGATGTTGGAGTGGGAATCCTTATGGTTAGAGAGTAAGTCATTACATTACAAAAGATTTTCTAATGAGTACAATACAAGAGCAAAGGAAATAAAAGATAGACTATGAGAAAGAAAATTACAGCAGTAGTTCCAATAAGAGTTGGTTCTCAAAGAGTTATAGACAAAAACTTCCGACCTTTTGGTGATACTACATTACTAAAACTAAAGTTAGAAACACTAAAACAAGTTGATACTATAGATGATATAGTTGTTAACACTAATTCAGATGAGGCGATTGAAATATCAAAAGAGTATGGTGTTAGTTACTTCAGAAGAGAAGAGTATTATGCAAGTAATGAATGTACCAATACAGAACATTGGGAAAACTTAGCATTTACTACAGATACAGATTATATAATGCACACACCATGTACTGCACCATTGGTAAAGGTTGAAACTTATTATGATTTTATTAATAGATTTAATAATTGTTTAGATTTGGGACACGATAGTTACAATTCAGTATCAAGGGTAAAAGAATATTTATGGTTAGATAATAAACCCTTGAATTATGATTTGGATAATGTTCCTAACTCACAAGATTTACCAGAAATTTATAACTTAACTTTTGGAATATCAATCATCAGTAAAGAAAACATGTTAAAATATAAAAATGTAGTAGGAAAGAATCCACTATTTTATGTAATGGATGATTTAGAATCAGTTGATATTGATACACCACTTGACTTTGACTTCGCAGAGTTTTTATACAAGAGATTAAACAATGGACATTAATAAAGAAATAGAAAGAATTAATCAAGATGAAAAAAATACCATCGCGATTGATTTTGATGGAGTGATTCATAAAAATAGTAAAGGTTTTCATGATGGTACAATCTATGATGATGTCATTGAAGGAAGTTATGAATCATTAGAGAAGATAAGTAAGAAATACAAAATAGTTCTTTTTACTTGTAAGGCAAATCCTAACAGACCAAAGGTTAATGAAAAGACAGGTGTTGAGTTAGTTGAAGAGTGGTTAAGAGAACACGATATGTATAAATTTGTAGATAGGGTTGTTTGGGGAAAACCTAACGCAAAGTTTTATATTGATGATAAAGGTATTAGATTTACAAATTGGAAACAAACATTAGAAGATATGGATAGATTATGAAACCACATTCAAATATAACAAAGTTAAACCGTAAAGTAGTCGTACTTATCGGATATGTAATGACTTGGTTTATTATGTTTCCAA
>CEUJ01027787.1_pt1 | contig 20976 bp, 17 predicted proteins | sample 361531 | NCBI WGS metagenome assembly CEUJ01 (sample SAMEA2622842, study PRJEB7988) | marine metagenome | biome: marine biome (ENVO:00000447); feature: marine epipelagic mixed layer (ENVO:xxxxxxxxx); material: "saline water (ENVO:00002010), including plankton (ENVO:xxxxxxxx)" | depth 140 m | reverse complement strand
TGCGCACTGGATGGGGCGGATTTCCGTGGTGCGAAATTGACAAAGGCGAAATTGAACTTGTCAAATTTTCAAGGTGCGAAATTGGATGATGCGGATTTACGTGGTGTCCGTGGGCGCTATGCCATTTGGCGACGAGCCAACTGGTGGGACGCGAAGATGAATGATGATCTCCGAGAGGTCCTCAAAAAGAAGTGGCCCAAAGAGGACTGATTACTCCTCTTCCCGCGATTGTAACTTTGCAGGTGTGGTCAGGGCCGCTCGACCAGAGGCGAACAACATTGGAAGAGCTGCACTTGAAAGGCAAAATAGCCCACAGCAGGCGTAGATGTAGTACATCGTCACGAATGTTAATTGCGCAACTTCAGGCAGATGCGAAGATGCTTCCTGACTGGTCATACTTCCCCACACGTTTGAGATGATGAGAAGGGCTGCACCGGTCAAACTTGTCGAAACACCCCGCCGATTCCCTCGATAAAATTGAACTCCTCCCCCGATGAGGCACAATGCCGAGGCCGTGAACAGGAAACCATTCCAATCACGATAGGCCGAGGATGAAAAATTGTCATCGTACTGATTGATATCTTCTGAAGTAATTTCGGCTCCGGCTTCTGAGAATTGGTTTGCCAGTTGTTCCTCATCATCCGCATTGAACATCTCACTCATGGTAAACGCATTGAATGCTGCATATGCGACCATTAGGCCTCCAATAATCATCATGACGCCCACTGCTGCTGGAATCGCCGTATTGGGGCGAATCGGGATTTCTGGCATCACCAGTTCTTCTTCGACATTCATCATGACAGAGCCGATTTCGTCGTCCATGATATCGCCTCTGCTTCGGCACTCCTTAATCCTCGGTACATTTTCTCAATGCATCCGCAATCTCATCCGGTACATCTCGCTTTTCGAAAGTCTGCATGTCCACACATACCGTTACCACACGAGCAGTCCAACATAGGAATTCGTCTTGATTTCTGAACTCATATTTCCAGATAATGGAACTGCTTCCCACAGATTCAATCCACAGTTTGCAGTGAACAATATCCCCATAACGAAGAGGTGCCAAATAATCTGAGGATGTGTGAACTGCAGGAAACCCGAGATGCATTTGCTGGGTGATCACTGGATAAGCAATATCGCAGATTTTCTCCCAGGACTCCTCAAAGAAGCGGTGAGCTAAATCGAAGTATTCGGGATAGTACACCACCTGTGCCAAATCAATCATGGGGAAGTCAACACGACGTTGCAATTCAATCGCCATGCCATTGGCTAACGCCCCTATACGAAGAAGATGGCGGACCCACCGCGATTCGAACACGGGTTTGAGGCTCCGCAAGCCCCAGTGATATCCAGGCTACACTATGGGTCCTGTGCGCGGCCCACCGGCCACCCTATCTTAACCCGAACGGTTCATGCAGTGTTGGTGTAAACCCGTTTTCCGGTCAACGAATCCTGCTTCCAAACCAATTCTTTGCAATATCTTGGGATGAAAAAGCCAACCTTACGTGGTGTCAAACCGTGGTTCTTCATTTTTAGATCAATGGACAACCACGCAACAATTTGCGATGCTGTACACCCTGGGTTGACACTCACGAATTTGAGAATTTCTTCTCGCAAGCGCCGCAACCGGGCCTCTTTCTGTGCTCCTTTGGCCATACTACTCGATGGTCGCTGGAGGTATATGAGGCAGTGTAAGGGGCCACCCGGGGGTCCCATTCAACAATCAAATCAGTGGTAGGGTGATTTTCCAGCGTGGCTCGGCCAACTTCTTGGCGTTTGGACCGGTTCTTGGATTGGGAGTCTTGTGAGTCAAGGTACCGTGCATGCCATGCACTCCAAACTTGATTCGAGCTTCAACAAAACGATCGCGCTCAGCCAATTGAACTGCATCATCATCCAACTCAAAACTCGCTAGAACTTCTTGCTCATTGTCGTCAAGCTGGACATAGAGCGAGAGAATATTGTCAACCAATGATGCACGAGGTGAGAAATCATAGTCATCCGGGTCATCCATCCAGACATCCAAATCAATCACAACCTTGTCTCGACTTGAGACCTTCTTGATGTCGATTGAACTCACCATAATCGGGTCGAAACGACAGTAGTTCAAATCGCTTCCCATCGGTAATTTCGGCTTAGAATGAAATTTTTTTGTTGTGTAAGATAACTATTGATACCAAACGTACGTTTGCAGGGCCGATTCTGCTGGTTTCGGGTTTTTTTTGGTGGGTAGCGTACGCTCTCCTTCAGAGAGATTCAAACGCCAATTTCACTAATCCTTGGAACAAGGAATGTGAACTCAACAACCAGTTCCCAATCGTTGCCTTGATCGGGGTCGATATCGTCAATGGGGAGATCTGGATCCGCTTCTTCGGCTTCGATAATCCATAACCAGTCCCCCTCGCCAAATCCTGCGCCTGATTGTCTGTCAAGCATCTGCAGAAGTTCCTCCAGTGAATCAGCTGTGAGATTGTATGCATCTGATGAAGTGGGGTTGAGGTTCTGGTGCTCCATCGAAGCGGAAGCGTTGCGTGTGATGTTGTCCTGTTCGGTACGAATCGTATGACTCCATGCATCTTCGCGAACATCTACGGTTAGCGAAAAGTTGTCTTGAGGGAGCATTGTGGGTAGAATATCCATCGCCAAAGTTAACGTGGCATTGATCGACATGATACGACCCTCATCCCCAGGCTGATGGGTGATAGTGTGAATCTCACCTTGCTCAAGATACCCGTCCCACTCGTAGGTCAAGGTCTTCTCTTCCCAAATGACTTGGTAAGTACGGGGGAGGACTGTCAGATTCCAAAGGCGTGTAGCCGAGGCATCCGAATTGTCCGTGATAGTCACGGAGCCGGTGTAATTTCCACTCTCATAAGGTGTAAATTGATGGGTCGCCCCCATGGCGTCATTGTCATTCGTCGGATCGCCATCGTTGTCGCTATCAACTTCCAAATCGAGATCCCAAACGGTCGTCAGTTCACCACCTTCAGGGTCCGTTGAGGCGGATGCATCGAGGACCACCACGTCACCGGTTCGAATGGCTTTGGGCATGGAGAGAGAAATTTCCGGATAGCCGTTGACAATCAGTTGCGTGGTGGCCGTATCGTCTCCACCCAAATCGTTGATGACTGTCACTGTGATTTCGTAAAGGCCGGCTTCTGAAAAGGTGTGACTGGTGTATCCCTGAATGGTTTCAGCGCGTGCTCCATCGCCAAAATTCCACTCGTAGCTTGTGATGAGGGTGCTCTCAGGGGTGGTTGAAGCACGCGCATCGAAATTGACCGATTCGCCTTCGTTGATGGTAGAGCGGTCCGCTTCAACTCTAGCATTGGGCTCAGGTGGCCCTCCAAGACCCGTACAACCTGCCAACATCGGCAACAGCATGCACATGGTGAGAACCAGCGCCAGTGGCCGATGAGCTCGGTTTGAAAATGACCGGACCATGGACATAACTGTGGGGCCTCGCTTTATCCTTTAGAAGAGTGACGCTTGATTGTTCTTTCAATGCCGATTTTTTGGGTAAATGAATCGAGTCGAAATCTACCGTGGCGATAAGAGGGTTCAAGCAACGTCGCGAATCCATCGATGCTCATGGCGATTGATCCGTTGTCTGGATGTCGGGTCCTCGGATTCGATTTAGAGACGACTGGATTGAATCACAGATCACAGCGAATTGTCCAGTATGCCTTGGTGGGTTGCGAAGCTGACGGTCGACAAATCCAAATCGACGAATTGGTGAATCCAAAGATGCGGATTCCGCCTGAGACCACCAATGTTCATGGCATCACCGATCAGGATGTCAGAAATGCACCTGAATTCAAGGAATGTGCAAGTGAAATCTCGGCGATGATGGAAGGTGCAGTGATTGTGGGCCACAATGTCGACCGCTTTGATTGGCCTTTTCTTCAAGCAGAATTCTTACGAGCAGGCCAACCGATGCCAGAGCCGCTGGCGATTCTGGATACGCTCAAAATCGCCCGTCGGCTCAAAATTCCACCCCGCCACAATCTTACTGCACTGTGTCATCGGTTTGGAATCGCTCTTGAAAATGCGCATACAGCGGGAGCAGATGCTGCAGCAACCTTGCTGTTGTTGCACAAGATGATGGAAGCCAATCCCCAACACTTTCGCCGTCCAGTTGAGGAAATTGCCGATTGGGCGAACGGGATAGACACAACCGACAAGTCAACTGAGCGACTAGGCCCCAATATCGAGGATTTGGAACCCGTTCCAGGTAGCCATGGGTGGTTGCGAACAACCCATCAAGGATTGGTCATTGGTCGTGGGAGAAATCGAGGGAGGAGTATCGGTGAAATTGAACATGCCGACCCGAACTATCTCAACTGGTTGCAATCACCTGCCGGACCACTGGATGAAAATGCGATTGAGACTCTTCAAGGTGAGCGAAACGATTCATGACGACTTCAGAGTCGCTTCGATGGTGTAGGGAATCATGCCCAACATTACGAAGATAGAGCCGAACATCCCCAGTCCATACAGAATCGTTCCCAAGGAAACATTGTCCGGATCAATACTGGGGAATTCAAGTGATGGAGCACCACCGGCCAAGATCCAGAGTCCGGCAATTTCAATGGTCCAAACGACCACGAATGTGAGCAAGGCCTCAGCGAAAATTTTGCTACCCAATTGCAGAGATTGAGACCAACTTAGCAATGGGATATCCGGCCCATTACGAGCAATTTCTCGCTCACGTAGGGATTGGTTGACTGCACTTACAATCACTTGAATCAATGCAATAGTAGCGATACAAATCGCCAAGAAAACCATTGTCAAATTGACAATTGAACCACCGGTGCCACCCATACTTGAATAGAGCGAGTTTCCCATCCATACCAAACAACCTGAGACCAAGAGTAAGGGCAATCCGATCATAAATGACTGGACGCCCATCAACAAGGCCTTGTATCCCTTCAGTAAATCCGCGGGTTTGAATCTAGTTTCAGTAGCATCCCAATCATCTTCGATACTTTCACGACGTTCACTGGATTTACCGTGGTATTTTCGTTCGAAATATCGCTCCAATTGTTGACTTTCGATTTGATCGGTTGAATTCATCTCCGGTCGGCGTACTGCGAATCCACCGAAGCCCCCATCCTCGGATTCCGATTGGTCAACGATTTCGTCAAACCACTCTGCATCTTCTGAGGATTCTGCGTAAGCATCAGGGTTGTTGTCCGATTCACGCTTGACTGGAGGTCCTCGGCGACGTTTGCCCGGTGGCCTCCCTTCCATGGGTTGTCAAGAGGGGTGACGATTCTTGAATGCCACGATGATTACTCGGCCTTTTTGCGTGTCCTACCCTCAAGCAGTGGGGACCAGGGCAGAACATCGCACCAATCACCGAGTTTCCAAGTTTCACCATCCAATCGCACACCACCGAGGAAAACTGGTCCGGTGTATCCTTGTTCAACCAGTACTTTGAGTTGAGACAATGCCTGTCCAGCAAAGACTGCGCCTGCACGTTGTCCTGTCGATGCCAACTCACCTTGCTCATTGACTGGTGCCATTCGTTCAACCAGACAAATTCCATTTTCGATTTCAATTTTCTCAAAGGTTGCAACCATGTCTCTGAAGATGCCTGTGGGTTTCAACAAGCCCTGTGTTTGCGCCCAAAGCCAAGCTGGACACCAAGCCTTCCATTCACAGAATCCACAGGCGTCCTGGTCAGGAATGGCCTCCATCGGGGTACTGGTGATTTTGCTTGCTTCCCATGCCTCGAAAGCCTCTGGAAGCACGCTCGGACCTTCTGCCTCGAATACCTTTGAACCGTTAGAATACCACCCTTCTGCACGTACCGGCGGATGATCAGGGTTGTTTTCACACAAAATATCTCGATAGAATCGCAACTGTCGGCTCACCGTATCGTACAATTCTCCCTCGGGAGGTTTTCCGGTCTTCAAGTCGGCGACGATCCAACCGACGACTTGGCCGTCTTCATCTAAATCTGAGACCAGAAGGTCAAGACGTCCCATCAATCGCCCACAGGAGGTGCGCAACGTACCTTCAGCAGCGAGAACCATACGCTGAACTTCACGCCAAGTATCAACGGTCACTTCGGTCAACTTCATTTTCTCAATGTGGGCCTTTGCGAAGAGAATGTTGAGCGAACCGATCAAGAGTTTTCTCGCACGGGGGTATTCTTCCTGCTTCCATCGAGGATGACGAGCTGTGTTGAGAAAGTTCTCTTTCTCTTGCTCCCATTGCTTTTCGAGGATTGCATTCGCCGTGGGTGGAAGCCATCCTACCTCATCGCCGTCTCGTGATGACAAATCAATATTGCAGAGATCTTCGACACTGTTGTGCACGGCGGTTCCAATGGCGCTCGCCATCCCTGCCTTTCGCGGTAAACGCTGTCTTGAGAGCCAGAATTTTCTAGGACAGGAGGCAAAGTTGTTCCAAGAAGAGGGAGACAATTGATGTCCTCTCTCATCGTACGACCATTGTTTCATCGTCACGTATCGTCTCCTCCCGAAGCCTCGGCTGCTCTGCCCTACTCGGCCCAAGCATTAACATCACCGATGAGCGGGCCCAACCCATGGGAGACCTGCCACGAGTCAAAGTTTCGGACGGAGCCATCACGGAAGGAGCGTTAGTCGTTTCCTGCTTCCCCAGTGTCAGTCATGTGAGCAGCATTGTTGCACACTACTTGATTGAGCGGCTTGAGCTGAAGTTTGTCGGTGGTGTCGTCGATTCTCGTTTGCCTCCTGTCGCTTTGATTCACGAAGGGAAACCAATGCCCCCGGTTCGAATGTATGCGGGAAAACCCGTATGCAACATGGACCAATGTGATAGCATTGTCGTACTCGTCTCCGAAGCCCCAGTACCTCAGAAAATGATGTTGCCTCTCGCTGAAGCCCTGCTCGAATACAGTCATCAGAAAGGATTCAACGCTGGAGTCTTGGTCGATTCCTACAGCCATCAGCAAGAAAGTGGTCATGAGGTCATGGATTCCGATGACTCAAACGAAACTCTTCTCGGGATCGGTGCAACCGATTGGGCCATTGAACAGCTCAAAGATATGGACATCGCACTGCTAGAAGCGGGGATGATTGCCGGAATGAGTGGGGTTCTACTCGGTGAGGGGCGACGACGTAAACTGAACATGATGTGCATCATGGCTGAAGCCACCGGTGGCATTCCAGATGCACGTGCTGCAGCTCGCGTCATTGAGAAGTTGAACAAACTCTTGCCGGCTATGGAATTGGACACCGATCCTCTTCTTGAAGAAGCGGAACGAATTGAAAGCCAAATCAAGGCAATGATGGAACACCAACTTGGAACTGCAGGCGATGAACACGAAGACGATGGCCCAAATGCGATGCTCTATGGTTGAAGCATCGATTCCCACGCTGCTTCATTGAGTATTTTCACACCCAATCGGGTTGCTTTCTCCAACTTTGACCCTGCATTCTCGCCGGCAATCAGGTAATCCAATTTCCCTGAAACAGAAGAGACGACCTTGCCTCCAGCCGCCTTGGTTTGCAATGCAATCTCCTTTCGAGGGCGGCTGAGAGTACCGGTGATGCAGAAGGTGTATCCCATTAGAGGGCCGTTAGGCGCCTCTGTTTTGGCCACTTCAGTAATCGTCAGGATTTGACTAAAATCTTCAACCATTTCCAGTCGTTCTTGGATGCCTGAAATCAGTGATAAGGCAACGGTTTTTCCGACCCCTTCAATCGAAGTTAGCCGTTCAATATCCGATGCGCTCAACGACAATAGGGACTCAATGGTGCAAATTTCTCCAGCAAATGCAGCGGCCAATTCAGGCCCGATTCCGGGTAGTCCTAGGGCCGAGAGAAATACGTCTAGAGGCATTTCTCGAGTGGCATCCAGTTGGCCGATGACGTTGGCAGCAGACTTCTCAGCCATGCGCTCCAATTCAATCAGCTGCGCTTTCTGCAATCGATAGAGATCTGGGATGTTTGCAATCAAGCCTGCATCACACAATTGTTCGACGAGTTTCTCGCCGATACCATCCATCTCAAGGGAACGGCACCAGTAGAGAATGGCGCGAGAAAGACGAGATGGGCAAGACAGATTGGTGCAACGGAGGAACGCTCCATCCAGTTGCAGTTGAGTATCACACTCGGGACACTCGGTAGGGACCTGTGGGGGTGAGAGAGGTGGTAATCCTCCGGAAAAGGGGCTACCATCCGCATGGAACCGCCCTTCCAAGTCTCGGGCCTCGGCCACTCCCAAAGATTCGATGATTTTCGGAATGACGTCGCCTCTACGGACGATGCGAACCTTGTCTCCGATCGAGACACCGAGACGTTCCACTTCACCGACGTTGTGCAATGTTGTGTTCTCCACAGTAACGCCACTCACGACCACAGGTGCGACGCGAGCAACTGGGGTTACCGCTCCTGTACGGCCCGTTTGCCAATCGATGTCAAGCAATACGGTAGTCGCTTCTTCGGGTGGGAATTTCCAAGCCAATGCCCATCGAGGATGATGGGCGGTTTGCCCCAGAAGTTCTCTTTTAGCCAAGTTGTCCAATTTGAACACAACTCCATCAATCTCCCAACTTGCATTCGCACGGTTCTGTGTCCATCGTACGGTTTCTGCAAGAAGCGCTTGCGTGGTATCCTCGTCACCTTCACCGGTCACAACCACTTCTTCTGCGGGAGTAATACCCACGGACCGCAACCATACAATGGAATCACTGTCATTCTCAAAATCAAGGGCGTCCGGGCTGTCCGGATGCTTCTCCGCATTGGGTACAAACAGAACATCGTAGGCGTAGAACATCAAGTCTGAGGCGTCACCTTTCCCCGCTTCGATGTTCTTCTGACGCAGGCTACCTGCGGCAAGATTGCGAGGGTTTGGGGCGATGTCTGCGTATTTTCCTCGAAAGACATCGAGATGCATCACCACTTCGCCCCGAATGTGACAATCGCCCTCCCAAGACAAGCGATCTGGAATGTTTGGAATTCGCAAAGCGTTCGATGTCACATCCTCACCTCGTTCACCACTTCCACGGGTGGCGGCACGAACCAAGCGTCCTCGGCGATACTCGAGGCTCAATGCGCTTCCATCCAGTTTGGGTTGAGCGATAAAACGGCGGCCATGAGCCGTGGTTTCGGCAACGAAGTGGGCCACTTCATCGTCTTCAGTCGCCTTGTCCAAACTGCGCATCGGGAATCGATGCTCCACCTTGACCGAGCCGGGTGGAATCGGAGCACCCACTCGACGGAGTTGTGGATGGTTAGGGTCCAACGACTTGAGTTCATCCCACAGGGCATCGAACGCAGCATCACTGATTTCCGGTGAGGCCTCATTGTAGTAGAGATGTGAATGATGAGCGATTTGCTCCGCTAGGGTCTCGATTCGCGCCAAGGTGGCGTCATCTGGACCAAATTCTATCCAACCCACGCCCCCTTCGGGGGCGTGATGGTTAATCAAACATTGGAATAATCAGAAAAATCTGGTGATTTGCCTACATATTCCTCGTAAGGGTTCCATTTCAAAGACTGTTCAATGAGCTTTATCCTTTGACGCAATATTTTGTTCTCTTGCTTCAATCTATTATTCGGATCGGGGGCAAATGGTGGATTGGCAATTATCCGGTTCGCCCCCTTGTTTAGGGACTCAACTAATGCAATTCTGACAGTTTCAGCAAATGATAAATCGGATTGTTTTGACACTTCTTCAGCGAGTCCTTCGGGGATTCGAATAGTAACCTTTCGAGACTTCTGACAACGGCTGCAGATGTAGTGAATATTCTCTGGAATATCTTCTCCACCCATCCGTAAAGGGGTGATATGTTCTGGACTCATGGTTCTTGACTCGGTGTCAACATTGCATATCGCACAGCGTGATTTTTGCTGCTGGAGAATTGGGTGAATAATTTCATCAGACAATTGTGTATTGGGGCTTCTTCGGTTCGCCATGCACCGTTTGAGTGTGCTTCCCATTATAGTGCCATCGCAATACATTGAGATGTCATTATATATGAGTGGTCGTTCCCAAGGTCGCCGCGCAGTCGAACTGTGCGGGTGAAGACGAGGAGTGGGGACATCATGGCCCCGTTCTGAAGACGTCGATTCGAGATGCCAACGCACCCTAGGGGTTGGAAGTGGATGGCCCTTTGGAGGATCCCAGCTGACCTTACATCCCAGGCTGGGCTCTGCTCCGTTTTACAAACGAGCTGGGTGCGTTCGAACGTTATTTTCCTGCCTGAATAGGCAATTACCTGAGAAGGGCGTACTCGTAGGACGCGAAAATAACTACGGAGAAGTGACTATGACACGTACACATCGAGACTGTAATAGATGCGATGGAACCGGTTCTCGCAATGGCGGCACTTGCCGCACTTGCAACGGAACAGGTGAAATTGTCTCCACAAATCGCTCATAGGCGGATTTGTGAAATGAAGGAGGCGCGCAATTTTAGGCAGCGCCCGGGCGAAAACTAGGGGCATATCCTTCCCATAGAAGGCGCCACCCCGCGCATAATGGACCGGTGGCATTTCGAAAGTTCGGCCGGGTCCAGCTTATGCGATTATTCCTCTTCAAGCAATTGTTTCAGCGTATCCCATTCACCAATCAGGATGGTATCGATTCTGAGGGCGGCGGCGGCCAAATCGTCTTCGGACCCACCAAGGGGCAAGGGGGCCAAACGCCACCATCCTTTGCGTTGCAACGTAATGCTTGAGCCACCGGCATATCCGCTCCACCACAAACGATTCCAATCAACAGAAAATCCGTCGACCCAAAGAGCATCTTTGGTAATGGCGTAGCGCTTTGGAAGAATTAACCAACAGCCATGGATCGCGAGTAAAATATCGAAAATAATGACCCAATGCACCGATGTGCCGCTTCGTTCAGCGAGAAACCAAGGGGCGACAATCATCACGACAATGGCGCCCAACATCGTGACGTTTCGAACCAACTCTTGCCCCACCTGACTCTTCCAAGCCATGCCCCCTGTTGGGAATTGACCCAGGTTGGGGATATCCAAATGCGCGCGTCTCAATTTCCATCCGTCAAACAACACAATACAGGCGGTCAGCCCAATGACAATCATGGCGATTTGAGATTGCATTTGAACACCTACTCGTCTCGGCGTATGTCCACATTGTATCGCAAATACGCGAAGGTGGAGAACAGAATCAGCAGACCGAGTGAGAGAACAACAGCGGGGCTGCAAAGCGTTGCAATAAGAGAACGATCATCGCTCTCTGTGAAGGCACCAACACCTGGATCCAAGGGGTCAATGTCTTGGGAATCAGGTACACCGTCCCCATCGTCATCATCATCAGCCACAAGATTAGTCTCGCAATTATTAGCGATAGAATTGGGCAACCCATCGTCATCGGTGTCGTGGTGCGCGCAAGGATCGAATGGGAACAAATCTGCCTCATCACGGAAATTGTCATTGTCATCATCGACATCGAAGACATCTGGACCACAGAAGCGGTTGTTCAGGGCATCCCACCAAGCATTGGGACCAGTGGATGGACAACTTTCGATGTAATCATTGTCCGCATCGGCAGCGTTGACTGTGATGGCGACGGTGGCCGTCCCTTCAGCTCCATGAACATCAATGGCAGTGGCTCGAAGATACCACTCACCCTGCTCAGTATCGGACGTCGTTCCCGATGCAGTATCGCCGATGAGTCGTGTGAAATCCCCACTCTCGAAGACCCATATCCATTCGATGATTTCATCTCCATTCGGATCGGTTGCGGTGGCGGAAAAATTGAGCATCTGTCCAGCATTCATTTCCATGGGTTGTGGAGATTCAATGGTCACCACAGGAGGGGAATTTACCGTCAATTCAATGTTCAGAAGTCGTTGACCGGAGGTGTTGAGTTGAAGTTGTCCCGTCAACGGTAGATACCCGTCAGAATTGGCCAACCATTGCGCTGTCCAGGCGTCGGTCATTCCTGAATCGGTGTGTGCCTCATGGATGAGGGTGAGTTGTGTCGGATCAAGCCATTCGAACTGTTGTTCGCCCAGAGTGAAATCAAATTCTGGAATGGTCATGGAAATTATCGTTCCTTGCGGAGCATTGACCGCCCATGTATGAGCCATGTATAGAATTGCACCGCCGATAATTTCGACCTCTAGATCATCATGATCCACAACGGTAGCAGACCATGGTTTGTCCAAACCATCCATGTGGATGGTCCCGTCCAATTCGCCTCCTTCAACACTGAATGGAATGTTTACCGAAGCAATCGAGTATGGGGCATGCAAATGTGAATTCAAGACCTGAACACCTGCCCCAGCCGCTTCGTCAATGTCACCCGACATCCGCAGTGCTGTTGCGTAATTGTCAATGTCACAATCATCGATGATGGTGCCGCCTGAAGGAGTTCCGTGGACAGTGATTCCATCCCCTGCGCCCTGTCCAGTCAAATCAACTCGAACCAAACGCAATTCGCTTTCTTGAATATACACTCCCGGTGCTCCACTGATGGTGGAATCTGACATTTCGAACTCATCGGCACCTTCGATTCGCAGTGCGGCCTCACCGACTCCGGTTGAAAGATTCATGTTGCTCACGGAGAGAGCGCCATCGACCATTTGGAGGAACAGGACTGCGCCATCGCCGTCGAATCCAGAGCTTTGCCAACCTGAGATCATTCCTTCACTTTGCTGGATCCATGCACCATTGGAACTACCGGAGATAAGGTCGATGTCTTCGATCCAAAGAGAGGCCTCCGTTGCCCACAGTGCATACATATCGCAGTCTCCGATTGTGGTTCCATCCATATTCAGTGTACCCGTGGCTCTGATACAGATGTCCGTCTGTGAAATGCTACCATCAATGATTTCCAAGACACCGTTTGTAGACACTGTCAATGGAGCATCCGAAACGGTCACTGATGCTAGGGAGGCTGACCCTGAAGCACCAACAGTGATGGGACCACCAGAATACAGTGTAGTGGTCATTTGCAATAACCCGTTAGGACCGACAGTGATTCCAGACGAGGCGTATCCACCAATCCAGGCCTCACCCGTTAAGACGGTGCCTTCGATCTCAATACCGATTTCAGGGGCGAGAGAAAGTTCAGTGTCAGCCATGACCTCCAATGTAGTACCTGAACTCACGTACAAATCATGACCTAGATGCCAAGGAGAAAATACCGATTCCAAACGCATTGATTGAGAGAGTGTCTCTTCCTTGATGGTTGAAATCATCACTTCCATTTCGGCATTACTCGTCGGAATCCAAGATTTGTAACGATTGAGATCTGCGTATTGTATGATGACGGTTCGCTGTGAATCGGACACGGTTGCGCCATTCTCATCGACGGTTTTCCATGTGAACCAAGTTTCGGCTTTACCGTTCAAATCCGTAGACTGGAGCCAGCCGTCGACTGCAACATCAGCGTTTTCTGCAGGTTCACCAGCATCCAGTACGGTCACGGAAAGGTAACTTCTCTGCGTCAATGAGGCATCCTCTTCCACAGTAACAGAACCCGATGCTTGACCGCCTGCTAAAATCAACTCACAGTCTTGATTCAGATGCAATGAACCCGCGATTGATGTATTCACCCATGTCCAAGGATCATAGCAAATGAAGGTGACATCGGTATTGACTGTCAGGCCCTTTCCGACACCCTGTAGCGGTACTCCCGCAGTCAAGGTTGCGGTTCCGCCGCTGAAGGTACCATTGTCTCCTTTGAGCAGACCGTTTGATTGAATGTTGAGGTTGGCATCCAGGGGGATGTTGAGTGAGGCATCAATCAGTGTAAGTGTTGCAGTGCTCTCAATCGTGAGGTTGCCATCCAAGACGAACTGTCCTGTTGTCAAACGTGCATCGACACCTGCGGGGATGGTCCAGTCACCGGTTCCTGGGATCACGGCAATTTGCAAGTCACCACCGGGCGGTGCAATCGTAGCACTGGAACCCATGCCGCTTGAGGAATCCTCAGCCTCAACGAGAGAACCTGATGAGAGTAGGGGCAGAGTTGCGAGGCCCGCACTATCGGTCATCTCGAAAAAACCATGTGAGGTTACACTGGCTCCAGCAATGGATTGGCCCACCAAATCAGTCACTGTGATGGTTGATTCAGAGAATGATTGTTCAATGGTGACGGCGAGATCAGGGGCCCCTGTAGAGCCCCACAATAGCGTCCCATCTCCAAATCCATCATGGACACCTGAAGAGGTGTATGAAGGCATATTTCGAATGGTCGCATGCGCATCGTTGGCCAACTGAATCCCATAGGTTCGATGAGCCATGTCTACCGACCACTCCTCGATATGGACTTGACCATCAATGAGGTCGATACCGACATCTGAAGCCGAAGTTTCAACACTTTGGAGCTTGATTAAACCACCATCACAGGTCAAGGCACTTCCACTGTTTCGGCCACCGTCACCGGCATTGACCGATGTTCCAGTGATTGTACATGCTGACTCGCAACGAATACCATCGTTCCAACCAGCCACGATGACATCATCCAACAAGACCTCAGACCAAACGGCACGAAGGCCAAATGATGTGGAGTCTGACATGGAAAACGTACGACTGAATTCTGAATCAGAGATACTCGACTGAACATCTAGCAGTGTCAACCCATTTTCTACACCGACCATGCTGGAGTTTGCCATCTCTAGTCCCCAACCCGATATGGTTCCCGCAGAATGAACTGACAGTTGTGAATCGCTGATGTTGAATTGACCGTTTCCTGCAACATCGAACAGAACCGTACTGCTGGCCAAGGTAATGTTGTCCATCCGAACAATCCCATCGCCTCTAAGTCGAGTAAAGACGCTGGAATCAGAGGGCTGTTGGGCAAACAATGAATCTGTTACAACCAACTCACCTTGGATTTGGGCATCGATACAATTCGCAGTCCCATCGCATTCATACTCAATCGAAGACATGCGGATGTCTTGGACGGTACCGATTAGAATCCTAGACACCGTGATATTTGTGGTATTTCCATTAATCAGTTCAAGACCTGCGACCATCGATGCATCGACCAATGTTTCACCCGTTCCGGTCGCAATGGCCGTAACCGTTGCGGTCACCGAATCGCTCGCACGAATCATTCGAGTGAATCCTGCAGCCTGGATTTCTCCGGAATATGTGGAACCTCCATCCAATACCAGAACATCTGAGTCTAGTTCTGATTCGATCAAATCAATGGTCGCATCGCCACCATTGGCAATGTGGACGACTCCAGCACTGTTCGAAGAGGCGACTCTATCCAAATTGGCGATCCCATCAACACGGAGACAAGTTGTGGTAGCCGATTGACATTCAAATCCTGCCCCCATCATCGAGCCCTTGTTCCATACACCGATCATTGAATCGACAAAGTGTGTAGATTCAATGGTCAAAGACGCTCCAGATTCAACATCAAAACCGCCTCTAGAGTCAGAAATCATTGCATGCAAAACGGATGCAACTGACCCAGAGTCAAGCAAGAAACCTTGCCAGCGAGCTTGGACTGAGTTCTCAGCGAACCAAGAACCCCAGATACTGACTGGAGCTTCGGTGGTTCCATGAATTTGCAGATTGCCTTGGATGGTGATCGTGATGTCTTCGGTCACATTGATGTGTGTACCTGATTCAATCAGGAGAGTTGCTCCTGAAGCGATGACAACGTTCTCATCCAGAGAAAAATTTCCTGACCACGTTTGGTCTGAAGTGTACACCACTCCCTCATGCGTGTGCTCCCGCAGCGCCTCTGGCGCTGCGATTAGTATGGGAATCAGAAAGAGAGCCGCGAGGGCCAGAGAGCTGAACCACTGCTGCCGCATGGAATCGTGATGGTCTGGAAGAGGTTTGAACCCTCCCGTTAGCGGTCAGTGCCCACCGTAGGTGGGCCCGTCCGGATTTGAACCGGAGTCTGACGGCCCCCAGCCGTCAAGTATAGGCCAAGCTAACCTACGGGCCCGGGACATCTGTATTCACAGATGTACGGTATTCACTCCTGTGGTCGAGTCACGCTGAAAGGTGCAACGGAGTCGATGAGTTCGACGTGAGAAACGAACATTCTCCGGCAGCAGTATCGTTTGACACCGAGTTCATCTAGCATTTCTCCGGCGTCTCTTCCCTCTGCAACTCCATTCGCATAGCGCTGCCAAAGGTGTCCGATTACGCTGTTACATGAAAAGCATCTTACTGGAATAATCATTCAAATCACCTCAACGGTAAGACTTCTGCCACTTGGCACGCGCGCCGCGACCCATTTGGTGTTTGGGTTCCTTCCGACGTGGATCGTTCACTAGCAGGCTTCGGTCAAATCGAAGGAACTCGTCTCGGAGCTCTTCGTCAATCCCTTCTGCACCGTCATTGTAGTGGACCAGGCCACGTGCAATTGCGGTACGGATGGCGTCAACCTGGCCCATCTGGCCCCCACCAATCGTGTTGACGTTAATGTCAACACGCTCAAGGCGGTTCATTGCCTCAGCAATGACCAGAGGTTCCATGGCCTTGTTCCGTGCCATTTCAGGTTGTAGAATTTCAATCGGCTCTGAGTTTACACGCACTCGGCCCTTGCCAGCCTTGACGGTGGCACGAGCAATTGCTGTCTTGCGCTTACCAGATGTGTTGACCACTTTGTTCTGGTTCTTCTTTGCCATACTTACTCAGCCTCCCATCGTACTTTGACGCCGAGCTCCTTACTGATTTCGCCCAATCGGACAAATCGCTCAGGTAGCGGACGGTCAATCTTCGTTGAATCTCCCCATTCACAGCCATCGGGCAGGTCTCCAGAAAGGTCTGAAGGGGTGCCGATTTCAACACGCAATGAGCGCAGAGCGTTACGACCGCTGCTGTTCTTCTGGTAGGGTAGCATACCGCGAACGGTGCGCTTGAGGATTTGATCGGGCATACGTGGGAAGAACGGTCCCTTTCGAGGATGGTTCAACTCGTACTTTGCTCGGTAGTCTGACAAGATGGTTGAGCGCTTGCCAGTCACGATTGCCTTCTCCGCGTTGACGATGATGACACGGGTGTCTTCACCGGCCTTCTTGGCCGTAATCAACTGCTTGGCGACGACACTCGCCAATCGGCCGAGGACCTTGTCCTCTGCATTGTATACGAACGTGGTCGCTTCAGCCAAGGATGAACACCCCCTTGCCTGTTGGATTCGCTTTCATCAAATCGTGGATGGTGACGACTTCGCCGCCAGCGGCCTCGATCTTCGCTTTAGCCGAAGAGCTCACACTGTAGGCGGCGACGGTGTGCTTACCCGAGACTTCGCCACTTCCGAGCAACTTGCCAGGCACGAGGATCAGGTCCTCGTCTGCTGCAAATCGACTCAAACGACTTAGGTTCGGTTCAGCCCAATTACTGCGACTTGATTCAAGTCGCAGCGCAACGTCTCGCCACAGCGGAGCACCATTCGACCGTGTTTGTGCCTTCAAATCACCGATTAAGGTGAGAAGGCTTGGGTTGGTCTTCTTGTTGTTCCTTGCCATATGACTCCCTCGACGTGGGTAGCCGCGCGACCAGCCGTTCCGTTATGAACCCCACGGGTGCCCACAAGCCCCCTATGGGGGCTGTGAATCGGCCAAATGCTATGTTCTGGCGGCACTCCCGTCGACCCGATTGAGATGACTGATGACTGGCGGGAATTGATGAATGAAGCGATGAAACTAGAAGGGGAGGATACCATTCAGGCCTTTGCGAAATTCCGTGAATGCATTGATGCGGCCATGGCCACCACTCAATCTTCCTTAGAGGCGAATGCAGCGGTTGGTGTTGCTATGGAATCCGTCTATGGTGCACTTGCTGCCTACGCTCAACAGGTCATGATGGAACTTCGGGCTGAAGACCCCGGTGCGGGTGGAGTAGACCATGCATTCAGAGCCGGACAAGCATATGGGGTATCCTGCGTCCTCAACCATCTATTTGATTCAATGCGTGACCCGAATGCAGATTCACTCGCTACGCTTGATGAGTTTAGTGATCAGATGCATGATGAAATCCTACAAACTTGCAAACAGGTTGACCTTGCAATGATCTTGTTGGATGCCAAGGGCGATTATTGCGATGAGTGAATTGTGATTTGATCGCCCACAGTGACTTCGCCTTCATCAACAACTCGACCGTATACACCGCCTCTCCATTGAGGTTTGAGTGCAAGTTTCAATCCTTGCTGTACAGCATCCATGTTGTGGCAAGGGAATACTTCACCGATGACTTCCACCAATGCACTACCGACTCGAATTTCGCTACCCACCAATTTAGGTAAATCGAGACCGGATACCAATACGTTTGATCGACGCTTTGTCCATTCGATTTCGACTCCAACCTCTTCACAAGCGGTTTGCCATGCTGCTTTGTCAAGGAATGTTACTTGCCGCTTTTTACTTGTACCGTGGTCACCAATCACACCTTGTTTTGGTGACAGTTCTAGTCCATCCTGTAAGTCGACAGTCTGACCTTTCGTTGGGCGGAGGGCGAGTGCAAGAACAGTACCTTGCACTCGCCTCACCTTTGTGTCATTCAGCTCAGAGGCTGAAGTTACTGGCGTTGGGGTCGTCTTCAAGACCTGCTTGCTGGACATTGCCCTCAGAGTCTACGAATTCCCCGGCCTTGGTCAAGTTGCCATGTAGGGCCGCTTCGTGCTCAGCAGTTCGTGCAATCATCGAATCACCCAGTGCCATAGAGATAGACTGTGTGATAGCGCTGAGGGTGCTCATTGCCTGATCGCGCTGTGCGATGCCGATGTTGTGATCCGAATACCTAGCTTCTTCGAAGATCGCCAAGAAGTCATCCAATTGCTCGGCTGGGACCATGTAGAACGCTCTTCGAACAGCCCACTCGAATTCACGGGTGGTCTCGTAGACCTTCTTCATGAATCCATGCTGGCGGAAGAAGCGCACGAGATCCTTGTAACAATTGAAAATCACTTGGATGTACTCATTGCGCGCTTGCAGTGCCAACAGAGAGTCGGTGAGGATACCTCGCAGGATTTCCACACGGCGACGCTCACTGTATCGCTTGTACATGACCGCACCAATGATGGCAGCGAACAAGAAAGCAATGATGATTGGCAGCAAGACCTGCATGTTCCAGGCACTGGCTTGTGCCTCGGGTGTGTCTCCAAGGTTGACGGTTCGACTCCGATTTTCACCGAACTCCTTGAACAAGAGACTGCCCTCGAACATGGCGGTAATTCGCCATCGCCCTTCGAGTGCGGATTCCCCATCATCGGCGCCCGGAACCTCGGTTCCAAGATACGTCCAAGTGAAATTTGCCACACCTTGCTCGTCCGTGAAGACATACCGAATCTCGTAGTTGACCCAGTCGCCTGTACTGTTCTGATAGTCAAAGACAAAGGTCACGACCTCATTTTCCACCGCCAAGTCGAGTCGGTCACGTAGGATGGCCACTGCACCTTCGATTTCATCTCCGGGCAGATATCCATCTGCATTGTGCCATTGGGTCTTGATGACCATATCGACACGGCTTCGGACCAAGACTTCGACATCCATGTAGGACCCGTTCACTACCGCGTTGGTCTCACTGCGACAACCGCCGGGAACTTCCAAATCGGGTTCGTAAGCAACACGGAGTGTGCGGAATCCTTCGAGATTGTTACCACTGGGTTCGATACTCTTGCGACTTGGGTTCTGATCCTTGTCACCACTGTACCATTCCACAGTTCCAAATTCGTCGCCCGTCATCGCCGTAGCAACCGGCCGAGTATTTTGGTCTGGATCAATGTAGATGTTCAGACACTTACCACCCAATGGGTTGCCGTTACTCTGCTCGAGCATGGCATGGACGTGGTAGTGTTCCTTGAGGTACAACACTGGGTAGGAATCGCCATTTTGCGTTTCGTAGCGGTCGACGTCCTGCTTGAGTGGTCCGACTTGTGTAATCAACAATGTTGAGTTACTGAACACAGGGAACAAGCGGGTCACACTGGAGTTCTTGTACCGGTATCGGTCGTTGTTGTCGTACGCATTGTACTCAACAGTGACTCGAGCCTGTCCAGCCATGACGTCCTCAAGTGGACAGGTGACTTCGAACATACCATCCATGTCGGTGGTCGCCGGTTGACAGGAAATGACGCCCTGAGTGCCGCCCTGCATCTCGTATGAGACACGGATGTTACGATTTGTCAGGTTACTGCCCAACTCATCCACAAGCTGACCTGTGACAACCATCGGCTTCTCGATACTCTGTCCAGTGACCGGGTCGATTTCGCTGGTGTAGACAATCTGGTCATCCACATCAAGGGTGGTTCGACCGATGAGTGAGAACCCATCGACGTTGTATTGCATCACACGGCGGTAGTGATCACTGCCTTGGATAGTGACACAAGGATCCCAGGCTCCCTGTAGGGAGAGCTGGTATTCTTGCAACATCTCACAGCCTTCATGCGGTAAATTCTCTTGGAATCTCAAGATGACATTCACCGGACCAAAACCGTCAGGCAAGTATGATGAGGGGTCCTCGCGTAGGATCTGCGCATCCAATAGCAACTGTTCGTAGATGTCGCCTGCATTGGGTTCTAGTTCAAACATCACCTGACGATGTTGGACATTGTCAAAGTCGGTACCTTCGAAAATCACCTGAACAATACCGCCTTCGGCGCCACCGCCATCCAATGCTGCACCGGGGTCTCGAAGAGCCGGTGTGCTGTTGTCATCGGTTACCTTGGCAGAGAATTGCCAAACCTCGCCACTGCTCCGCAGGTTGGGCGTGGTTGAGATCAAATCGACATAGGTCCGACTAACGACCCACATGGGTTGATTGACCAGTGAACCTTGCAGAAGTGGGTTTCCTGGGAATGAGAACTGCAAACTGAAATTGCCCAATTCGTCCGTCGATGTGATGTTCAAATCAATCTTGAAAATTCCATTGGAATCGGTTTCAGAGAAGTTGCTCTCGCCCGTAGCGGACCAAGTCCAATTGACGGGTGCGTTCTTGACCGGTTGCAGCGCATTGTCGACCAAGCGTGCTTCCACAGTGGTGTTCTGGTTTCGATACAACCGTGGCAATGTGTTCAGTTGGAAGTCGGTGGTC
>CEUJ01105057.1_pt1 | contig 21061 bp, 57 predicted proteins | sample 361531 | NCBI WGS metagenome assembly CEUJ01 (sample SAMEA2622842, study PRJEB7988) | marine metagenome | biome: marine biome (ENVO:00000447); feature: marine epipelagic mixed layer (ENVO:xxxxxxxxx); material: "saline water (ENVO:00002010), including plankton (ENVO:xxxxxxxx)" | depth 140 m | reverse complement strand
GATTATATCAAAAAACCAGTAGAAAGTTATGGACAAAGCCATGACATAATGTTAGAATGTAAGAAGAAAGAATTAGCTTTGTTGAGACTCAGAGGCACAGCGGCATGAAGGTTGGAGATTTGGTTAAGATAAAAGATATATTCACAGCCCATGGGCTGTATGAATCAGAGGAATCAAAGATTGCTATGATTATCGAAGGTCCGAATGAGGTTAGTAAAATAAAACTATTATTATCAAATGGTAATATTGTCTGGTGCCACACCGGTGAGGTTGAATACATGCCCAAAGATAGGAGATATTTTCAAGAATGAATCACGAAATATCAATAGTTGACGTACAGTTATGGGAGCTTCAAGAGCAGATATATTATGGAGCTTCATGGACCATATTTCTGTTCGCGCTGTATTATATATTTAGAATAGCAAAGTAGAATAAATGCGCATCATACTAATTAGTATAGTATGTATGACTTTGAGAGGGGTGATATAGTTTATATTAGAGACTTTCCATTTGGCAAGCCCACCAGAATACACGGAAAAGTTGTTGGTATCCTTCACGGAGAATATTACAACATTCTATTGACAAATGGACTAAATCAAGATACAATAATAGCATACCAAAGTTACCAACTAATTAGAAAAAAGGATGTTCCCCGTGAAATCAGAGAAGATAAGGAATGGAAGCAGACTGACAACGAAACTTTATAGTGAAAGTCACGATTCAGCTTCAGAATCTACGTTTTTTGAGATAGACAATTTAGATACTAAAACAATAGAACAATCAGAAAATAATTATGAAGAAATTTTTATTAGATTTAGAGAATTGCTAATTGATAAACCTTGGTGTTGTGATAGCAGAAAAGATGTCTTGAGCATGTGTCAAGCGCTTGCAGATAATTTAAGAGAAAATTTACTTATCCGTAAGGAGGATAAATGAAAAAGGGAGAGGCCGTTAGATGTGTGGTGGATTATGACCTTTTCGATTGTGAGAATGTGAACGGAGATGAGGGTTGCTACATAGAATATTCTGAAGCAAATAAAAAACATTTAATTTATTTTCCCGATTGCGGAGAATGGGCAGAGCTTAGTGAAGGTGAATTTGAAAGAGTTAATAAACCAGGATACATACCAAAGAAAAACCAAAGGTTTGTTGATAAGGTATCTAGGCTCAGGATAACGTTGGTAACGTGATAAGTAGAGCGATCATGGCTGTGGGCACAGTACAAATGGGCCTGGCAATATACATGGGATACTTTATACCAAAAGAGTATCATCATTTTTTTGCATTTTCAGCTAGAGATTTCTTTCTAATATCTTTTGTTGCTTTTGCTTTTGGTCTACATGGGGTTTTGAGAGGTGATAAATGAAGGCCAAAGACCTTAGATGCAACAAAATGTACTGGTCAACTCGTTTGGATAAAATAGGAATCTGCGAAGCGTACGCAGATTTTATGGCCTACATGATTTTTATTGACAATAGAGACAATGGATGGTACCATTGTTCAGAATTAAAGGAAGTCAATCATGATAAAAGAAAAACTATTTGATGCTTATTTGTTGGGCTCTTTAATGTTGGGCTGTGCTATTGCAGCACCCTATGTTGTTTATATGCTTGTAAGAGATGAGTTCCATGCGAGAATGTAGATTTATTAGATGTGGGAATAATGTTTATGTCCCGCCCGTCGAAATTTGGCTAGAAGGCTGGACTCGTCAAAGGTGGCTCGAAAGACACTTTAAAGAGCCAGATGTAATAAGAGTGGCCAGCCTTATGTCTTGGGAGTGGTTGGTTGACAAGCACAACATTAGCAGACTTGTTGAAAAGTCTGGAGAATTTGTAGAGGAACCTTATGAAAATAATAAAGCTGATTAAATCTTTATTTGCAAAAAAAGAAACTGAAGAACCAACTCGCAGAAAAAACATTATTGAGCCTGACTTTATTGACTACGATGGTATGGGTAACCAAGGAAGGTTCCTACCTAGAAAGAAAAAATGATCAAGCTTCTAGCCTGGTTCTATTTGTTGTCTGTTGGTTGGGCCATTCCTTTACTTTTTAAGTTGCCGGTCCTCAACAGAGTAACAATCGCAGCAAAAGATATTATCAAAAAGTCTTGACAATCCCACCAAAATAACCTATAATATAAATATAACAAACAATGGAGAAGCAAGTGAGAGAGCTTGATTACAAAGTTGGAGATATGGTTATCCACCCCAAGATGAGATGGAAGGCCGTTGTCCTTGGTTTCGAGAACAACAAATTATTCAATTCAGTTTATTGTGTTAAAGTTATGTATGTTGGCACCTCAAAGCCAACATACGTTTTATCAGATAGGATTAGAAAATTATGAGTGATGCATCAATAAATTATCAAGAAGCATTTAATCATCTACAATATCACGCAGACCATATGAATTTATGGGAGCAAGGTTTCGTAGATTCTTTAGAGCATCAATTCAAACAAAAAGGTAGACTTTCTATCTCACAAGAGAGGCATCTTTTCAAGTTGACTGATAAATATAATATGGACAAGATTCGAGAAGCGCAGCAGTGGGAAAAGAACTACGGACCAGAGCAACGAGATATTGCAATCAAGTGTGCAAAGTATTACGACGCACAGTATCAAGTTTATTTCAAAGATATTGTCAACAAGGTTCTGGGTGATCCCGCTTACCATGTTCTTTCTCTTGGGGAATACAATAAACTCTGCAAAAACAAGTACGCCTTGAAGGTATTAGCTTCGTATGATGCACCGGAAAAGTTTGCAGTAGGTGATATGGTACAGATTCGCGCCAATAACCGCGTTGATATTGCTAACACAGACCAGAAAACTGGTGCCGTTGCAAGAGGTACACGGTCCACATATAGACTTGCCGACAAGACTTGTATGGTTTTAGAAGTAAACGCTCTTCCAATTACCCGAGCCGCAAAGAACTCTAGGGTTTACAAGGTACTAATTATTGATGAGACTTCACCCATTTACGCTCACGAGTCTGACTTAAAGAAGTTACGAAGGAGAAAAAAGAAATGAAACAACAAATTATTGAAGCTATCTCTTTCTTCTATCAGGGTGAAAGACACGTTATCAAGGCAGGAAAATCAGGAAAATTCAGAGTTCCAGTTACAGAAATTGTAGATGGTAATTTGAAAACCCGCGTCAAAGGATTGACAGCACAACAGATGCTGCAACATGATGTAGTGAAAGCTTGCGACCCCACTCTTTATTTGGGAAAAGGAGAAAAACTTAGGGTTTTTCAGGGTGGTGATCCAAGTTACCTACCAGCCCATGTTCAAGGTGTTGCAGAAAAGCACGACGAAGCAAACAAGCCCAAACCTAAACCAAAAAAGAAATCAATACTTGACAAGCCACTTACAAATGGTTATACTAACAGTAGAGATTGGAAACAAGAAACAATAGATATGTATGGATGCTGGCCTTATGACGAAGACTACCACGACTGATTATTTGAACGAAGGCGATCTTGTGTGGGTTTGTCGCCATGGGTACGAAGAATGCACGCCCAAAAGTCTTAGGAGTAGGGGTATAATTACAAAATCTTTACCAGCACCAAATGAGTATTGGTACGAGATTTTACAGACGACACCTAGCGGCACAACACAGATAAAGACGTTTCCTATTGAAATGCTGATAAAGATTGAAGATAATGACTGAAGTATACAATATAAGAATAGGTGACTTGATATGGAATGAGTTGGATGGTGCAAATATCATTGGTCTCGTCTATAAGATGACACCAAAGTATGTGTATTATGCTGTTTGTGCTAGAAACAAGGGTGATAAAGACGGAAATCATTACATTACAAAGGATCACAAAGTAAAGAAAGATAGACTTTACGAAGCAATCAGAACAAATCACGTAGGAATAAGTTATGCACAAGGCACCAATCGTAGAAGAAAGATTAAAGATAACACCGAAGGTGGGTGATATTGTAAGGTTTTACGATCCTATGCCATTCGGCATGACACCGCGTAAAGGCGTTACTGATGTTCGACTAGCTCTCAATCATATGGTCGGTATCGTCACAAAACTTTATCATGACGACAACGATGCTTTGGTTCTACTTAGTGATGGTAGACTTTTTCTTGACAGAGCCGAGTACTTTACGGTATTATAACACTATATGAGACAAAAGATTGACATAGGCGACCTTGTAGAATATGATAAGTATCAGGCCCTCGTGCTTGATCGTAAGACTATCAATCCAAACTACAATACAGAAAGGGTATATCATCCTGATGAATACCACTGCAAGGTTCTTCTTTTGAACTCAGACAGCGACAACGACCAACGCTGGGTCCGCACAAAATGGTTGAAACTTTTATCAAAATCTTCTTGACTTTCCCCTCAAAACCTGTCATAATATATACATAACAATGAAGGAGCGACTAATGAATCCACTTGCAGATAACGTATTTCAAATGACCAACGCCGAGCTTATCGGTCTTGCAAAAAACAGATTCCTCGACTATGAAACACAGGATAAGATTGCGCTGAACCCTTATCGACGAGCGCATATGTATCTTATTGAGAACCCTGGCTTGTGCTCAACTGCCCGCGACATCTTGTGGAACAAGAAAGGCTATGTGAACAAGTTTGAATTGATTTCAATGGGCCACTACAAAGACCAACCGGAAAAGTATCATGAGCTTTACGACAACTATGCAGACAAGGCTTGGAACCGCGGTGGTTCTTATCGTGTATATCGTGCGTTCCTTGGTGGTTATGCTTACGGCTTGAGTTATGGTGCACTACCTGGTCCGTCAGGAACTCCAACGTCTATCCTTGATAGTCTGTATGATCGCGTGGTAGGTACCCAAGGTGTGATAGCGCATGGTTATGATTACTACAGCAAGAGTATGGCCAGAGCCTTGGCGCAACATCCCAACGCTTCAACTGAAACTATTGTGAAACTTTCTTGCTCTTACCCTGATCAAGAAGTAAACAAAATTGCCCTTAAAGAGTTGGGAAGACGTGGATAAAAAGTTAATTTTTATATTGACAAATCCTACCCATTATGAGATACTATTTATAGATAGAGTAAAGAACAGCAACAAAACACAAGGAGATAATCATGGCTGTCGATTTCGCTACATTCTCACAGATCGTTGAACACGTAACCGCTGTACGCAAGCCCGTTCTATTACGTGGCCGTCACGGTATTGGTAAGTCTACTGTTGTTTATCAGTATGCTGCGCAACAAAACATGGAAGTTGTTGAGCGCCGTGCGTCACAGATGACCGAGGGTGACTTGGTTGGTTTACCTTCTATCGAAGCTAACTCAACTCGCTTCAACCCACCTGACTGGTTCAAGGCTGCATGTGACCGACCTGTTGTGCTGTTCCTCGACGAGGTTGACCGAGCCACCTTGGAAGTCCGCCAAGGTATCTTCGAGCTTACTGACTCACGTAAGTTGAACGGACACAAACTCCACGATGATACGCTCATCTTCGCCGCAGTCAACGGCGGAGAGCACGGAGCACAGTATCAGGTTGGCGAGATGGACCCAGCTGAATTAGATCGTTGGACAGTATTTGACATCGAGCCATCTGTGGAGGACTGGTTGGCATGGGCTAATGATTCTGGAATCTCTCAGGAGGTTTTCAACTTCATCAATCAGAATCGTACCCACCTTGAGCACACGGACGACTTCGAACCGAACAAGGTTTATCCTTCTCGTCGGTCTTGGGAGCGTCTTGATCAGTGTCTGTCTCAGGCTGGTCTGTTGGAGGATGCCAGTCCTGCACTTTTTAATCTTACGTCTGCCTTTGTTGGCTTTGAGGCGGCCGTAGCTTTCAACGACTTCATCCAGAACTATGACCGGCAAGTCTCAACTGATGACATTCTCATCAAGGGTGATTTCTCCAAGTTGGCTGACTTCGGTATCAATGATCATACTGCTATCATCGACAAGTTTGAAGCAGAGGAGACATTCAAGGTCGAGTTGGAACAAAATCAGATTGACAACTTGGCTCGTTACTTCATTATGCTTCCGTCAGAGGTTGCGATGAAGCTCTGGACTGTAATGGGCAAGGGTGAAGTCAACAATACTGTCAAACTCCACAAGACCGATGTCGATGGTGAGTCTGTCAGCAAGCACTTCGTCAAGATGATTAACGGAGAGGACAAATAATTCTTGACAATTAAGTTAGTTTTGTGTTATTATAATATATAAACAATCACGGAGGCTGTTATGTCCGACAAAGAATTTGATTTGAATACCCACACAGCTCGTCTCTTGCTTGACGAACCGTTCTTTGCAGCTATCTCTCGTCGTATCGACAAGCGCGCATCCAACGCTATCCCTACCGCTGGTGTGATGGTCAACCCTGACACCGCCCAGTTCGAGATGCTTTACAATCCCAAGTTCTTTGAGGACTTAACAGACCTCAACCGTACAGATATTCTCAAACATGAGTTCTATCACATTTTGTTCGAGCATGTTACTGGCCGTATGCCTGAGAACGTTAACGTGGAGACAGCCGACGGCCGTCGCAACATGAAGCTATGGAATATTGCAACCGACCTTGCAATCAACTCACACCTGCAACATCTACCAGAAGGTGGACTTATTCCAGGTGAAGGTAAGTTTGAAGGTCTACCGAAGGGCCAATCAGCCGAGTGGTACCTTGCCAACATGCCAGACTTCGAGGAAGAAGACCAAGGTCAGAAAGGTAACGGAGCAGAGCAGGACGGCGAAGGCGGCCAAGGTGGGGAACAAGGTAACAACCCTGGTAACGGTGATGGTATGCCTGATTCACTTGACGACCACTCAGGTTGGTCGCAGTGTTCTAACGAGGTCAAGGAGATGGCCAAGGAACGTCTCAAGGAGACTGTTCGCAAGGCAGCAGAAGAAGCAAGCAAATCAAATGGGTGGGGGTCAGTATCTAGCTCAGTTCGTAAGGACGTGATGAAGATGCTGGAAACCAAGGTTGACTGGCGCAAGGTTCTTCGCTTCTTTGTTAAATCTTCACAGCGCGCAGACAGATCTAGTTCTATCAAGCGTATCAACCGTCGCTATGCTTATGTTCATCCAGGCCGCAAGGCTAACCGCGTTGCTAAACTTGCAGTGTCTATCGACCAGTCTGGTTCAGTGAGCGACGAGATGCTTTCTCTTTTCTTTGCAGAGTTGAACAAGTTGTCAGCTATTGCAGAGTTTGTTGTGATTCCTTTTGACACTCAGGTTGATGAGAACCTTGTGTACACTTGGAAGAAGAACAAGCACCAGAAACCAGAGCGCGTGATGATGGGCGGTACAGACTTCAACGCTCCTACAGATTATGTTAATAAAGGCGGATTCGATGGTCACATTATCTTGACTGATATGTGTGCTCCAAAGCCACGGCCAAGCAAGTGCCAGCGCATGTGGATGACTACGCCTGAATACGCAAAGGCAAACTACTTTGCAACTAACGAAAGGGTTGTTATTGTTGAGTGAGGCTCCGAGCGGCAGGGCTCTTGGAGGAGGACTAACAATAACTTGCTTGCCCTGTCAACGCACGCTTTGTCTCGTGTGGGCAAGTAGGTTCTTCAGTGCCAAGACAGATGTGAGGAAATAAGTGCGCTTGCCTACAACCGCACATTCCCATGAGGGGTAAACAACTTAGACGTAGGCTGGCTGTTCGGGTTAATGAAGCGAGAAAGTGATTAACCCACTGAAGAACCACTTTTTCTAACATAGTTATAGTATGGAGACTTTCAAGGAAGGAGATCTTGTAGCTTGCTATTTGACGAACACCGAAGTTGTAAGTGGACTGTTTCAATGGGGTATCGTTGTGGAAGTAAGTGAGACCCTGCAAGACATTCTTGTACTAGATAATGGCGGTTATACTAACTGGTACCCAGCAACCCGGTGGACAAAATTAGATGAAGTTCCTAAAGAAAAAGTTCTTGACATTTACGGCATTTTAGCGTAATATAATAATATAAGCAATGAAGTTCAGCGTAGTCCACATCAGCAACAAAGGAGGAACCGTGGGATACAGAAGTGATGTTGGTTGGGCATGTGACCCAGCAGTAGCAGAAGTTATTGATGCAGTATTGGAACTTAATCCAAAGCAAGACAATTCAGACATACATAGTCTTGTTGATATGGGTCGCGACAGTCACTGGGGTAGTGACCGCACAGACCGGTTGTTCTTTGAGCACGTCAAGTGGTATGAGGGTTATCACGATGTTGATATGTTCAATCGCTTGATGGAAGTGCTAGATGCCTATGGACTAGACGATTTCTATGGCTTCATCCGCATCGGTGAAGAGACAGACGACATCGAACAACGTGGTGTCCCTTATGAGTATGATATGTACATCAACAGGAGTATTGAGATATGAATTTCCAGGAAGGCACAGTAGTAACAACACAAATCAATCACCCACCAATAACACTTAGTGGTGTTGTGATTGCTTCTAAGAAGATTGAAACGGAAGAGGACAGAACCTTTGAAGTGTTCAAGGTAATGTTCCAGAACGAAAGAAAGAGCGTCGGCACTTATGTTTGGTGTAGTGAGTCTATGAACTACAACGCGCCTGACAACAACAGTCCACAAGCCGACTTGGTTTACACGGCAGAGAACCACAGCGACTGCCCAATAGAAGTGAGGAAAGCATGAGTATTTCAGTCAAAGTAACAGGTGGCACCATCGTAGAATATAGGCATGGTGCATATAACAGGAGCTATGGCAGCAATATTGCAGCCGCTACCACAGATGGTTCAATGGTGGTGGCAGTCACTAGATCCGGTCAAGTCCAAGAGTACAAAAATGGCTGCTACATTAGAGCCTATGGCTCGAACGCATCTTCAGCGTATGTGACCGGTAATACTGTTTGTGTTATTACGAGAAACGGAAAGGTGCAAGAATACCAAAACGGTAGCTTTTGCAGAGAGTATTGAGATCAGCCCCAGTAGCTCAGTGGATAGAGCATCGGACTTCTAATCCGCAGGTCGTAGGTTCGACTCCTACCTGGGGCGTAAGCTGGCGTAGCTCAGTTGGCAGAGCAGTTGATTTGTAATCATCAGGTCGCAGGTTCGATTCCTGCCGCCAGCACAATTTTATTATGGAAACTAAAGAACAAATTATAAACAAAGTCAAGAAGTATATAATCGAAACTCTTGAACCATCAAGGCCAGAGTTGTTTGGGTTTTCTGCTTGCCCATTTGTTAAATCGGAAAGAATTAACAATCGTATCATGTACGATATTTTAAATCGCGAGACGAGATTTTTAGATTTAGTAAAAAAGTTTGACGAATCAGATTACACAACCGGTCTATTTATTCAGACTCTTGACAAAGGAGAGATTATCACTCCAGAAGAGGGCCTGCAATACGAGCGCTTCATAGACACAGTGATGAAGGAAAATGGCTTTGGCAAATACAAAAGCATTTGCTTTAACCCTCAAGAGTCGCTTGGTGTTAGAGGGTTCTGTCCTCGCTCCGAAGCGCCGTATTTTTTAATAAATATTGCTCTCAGAGAGGATCTTGAAAAGGCCCACGAGACGCTGCTAAAGACAAAATACTTTGATAATTTTCCAGAAAAATACAAAAAATATCTACAGTTTTGAGACAAAGAGGAGAAGTATGTTAGATTTTATTGGAACAATTTTTTCAGTTGGCATCGGCCTGTTCCTAGGAACGATGCTTATTGATTGGTACAGGAAAAATTCACGATGAACGATGCAGTTATGAAAAGACTGATAATGGAAAACTTACCAGGAACCGATAAGGGAGAGGCAAGTCTGATATATATGCGCATAGCAGTGCAACAAGACATGAAGTCTATAGGGAAAGTTTATGATGAAGCACAGTTTCTGAGGTGCCTTAATCAACTTCATGATGCCCAAAGTCTCTTCCTCTTTACTAACGGATGGGTTAAACCTACACAATCAGGCTTGATAGGATTTAACTTGACATGACACCAGGAGATGTAGTATACTATAAGCATGATAAAAAACATAAAGGTATTGTTTTAAAGATCACGCAGACACTTGTTGAGGTTCTTTGGTTGAACCATGACGAAGCAGAGTGGATGCCACACTATTCTTTGGAGTTGTTAAATGAAAGTCGGAAGCCTAGTTCGTTACATTCGTGACCCTGACATGATCGGGGTTGTCAGAGAACGAGAGAAATTTCAGTTCATCACCAGAAACTATATCCTGTGGAACGATGGGTACCCTAGAATCGCCGCACGTCTTTGGTTTGACGATTGCGAGTTGGAGTTGCTAAATGAAGGCTAATATAAATATGTTGTATGTTGCAGCACCACTGTTCGCACTGTTCATGTTGTCGGTAATGGTTACGGTGGCTCTAACTACAGATCATTGCAGCGATTGTCCTAGTGCAGAATGTTTGTGTATTCAAGATGTTGACGGTAATTGGATGTTAAGTCCAGAAGTAGGTGAGTGATGAAGCTCGGTGATCTGGTAAGCTACAAGGTAGAGCCTTGGTCTTGCTTGGATAGTCCCTACGGTCTAGGCCTCGTCACTTGGTGGGATGGTTGCGGGAAGTACAAAGTGTTGTGGTCAGGTATTGACAGAGTTGTTGAACACGATGATTGGGAGTTGGTGCCGCATGCAAGTCGGTGATTTAGTAAGACATCAAATGTATTCAGATTTGAAAGTTCCATCGGTTGTGCTTGAGATTGATGATAACAACGGTGTCTTCAGGATTAAAATTTTCGACCCTGATGAGGGTATTGCAACTTGGGATGGCGGTCATGACTATGAGGTGATAAGTGCAAGCCGGTGACTTGATAATGTGGAAGTGGAAAGGTGAACTAAAGCCTGATATGACAGGTGTGATTGTATCAGATTACACATTGTCTCGTTCAAAAGATGGTTCGATCCTCAAAAATGTTTATTGGTTTAAGCATCAGTGTGTTAGACCAATCGAGCAGCAATACTTGGAGGTTATCAGTGAATGTCGGTGACTTAGTGCGAATAAAAGAATATTGCCGCCAGGGGGGTTGCTTGGCTGTTATTATCGAAGAGTGGTCAGTAGCAGTGAAAGTGTTGAACCTAGAGACTGGCGGTGTGAAACCAGCACTTAAAAACAACTTGGAGTTGGTCAGTGAAAGTCGGTGATATGATAAGACTACAAAGTGGAACGGCGAGTGTTTGGGATCTCCGCACTGGTGTTGTTGTGTTGTTAGAGAAACTACCAAGAGCAGATGAGCTTGAATACAGTTGGAAAGTTCTTACAGAAACAGGAAGAACCATTGAACTTGGAAGGCAAATAGAAGGATCATCGGAGTTGTTAAATGGCATATAGAATACTTGAACCCGGCGACATGGTGTTTTCAAAGATGTTTAGAGCGGCACAAGGCAGAGCGCACCGCCCTGGAGTTGTTGTAAAGACATGGGATGAGCCGTCGCACCTTGAAGCCTACAACGGATGCAGAATGATCAGGGTGATGTGGCCCAACACAAATCAGACCAACCATAAACCAACAGATCTCGTGCTAGTATGAAGAACGAAGAATTTAGAAAAGATATTGAAAAAGTAGAACAAACTATACTAGATATTTCTTTGTTTTCCATGCCGTTTATTGTTGCTTTTCTAGTGAAAGTTGTGGTATTATGATAGAAGGTTTGGTGGTAGCAGGTGTTTTCTTTGGCGCTTGCTATTTAATTGGTTTTATTGTTTATGGAGAATGAACAGTGAATGCAGCTTTGTTTGGCTTTCAAGTAGCAGAGACGCTAGATTTTGTTTGGTTTGTATTCTGTATCTTATTATTCTTTGTCGGTGTTGGAATCTGGACTCATGCAACATATTTTAGGAAGGATGACAAATGAAGGTCGGTGACTTGGTAAGAGAAGATTGGAGCGACGGCCGTCTTGGTGTGGTTGTATCCAAAATCAGAAGGTCAACACCACTAGACAACCATCAGCTTGGTGTAATGTATTGTGATGTGCATCCTGTTGTAGATGTTCTACTAACAAGGGAAGCAATCAAAGTTGTTCGAGATATTGATACGTTGGAGTTATTAAATGAAAGTCGGTGATTTGGTAAGAGGTGCTTACGATAAGAACAAGTATCGCATAGGTATCATACTTCGCGTGTCGCATACACATGCGTGCGCACATGTGTGTTGGAACTCAACACCCGTGGGATTAGGTAGGACTGGTGCTGCTTGGGTAAAAGATTTGGAGCTGTTAAGTGAAGCCAGGTAGTTTAGTCCAGCATTGGGCAACGGAAAAGATTGGTGTTGTGATGAAAGAGGTGTTCGACCCGCTTTGTGCAACAACCATAAACAAAGTGTTCGATGTTATGTGGCGTGATGGAACCATCGGCCACAATATTTGGAGTTATGATTTGGAGTTGATAGTTGAAAATTGATAGAGTAATAGATACATTCTGGATAGTCTTCTCAGTGCTATTCCCATTCTTTTGTATCTTGATCGGCTTGATGCTTTCGGCTATGTTTATATTATAGGAGTTATTATGGATAAGCGAGGACCATTCGAAGTTGGAGCAGACCCTATCAAGGTTCGCCAGAGAATTATGGGTCAAGGCATGAGGATTCTCAATGCACTTGTTGAGGCGTATAACGACGGGATGCTAGATAACCCTAAAGACGCAGCTCACCTTTGTACTATGTTTGCTCTAGTCGCAGAAGGCAAGGTCGAAGGCACATTCGACGAAGAAACCGGACTAACAAAGTGGACCCTGAAAGAAGATTACCAGAAGAAGATTGAGCAGGTCCGCGAGGCTATTTTATCCACAAAAATAGTTAAAGGCCCATGGGAAAAAGTTATTGACAAAGACCTGAATTGATGATATGATAGTATCATAACAATCGAGGAGTAATCAATGTCAAACCAACAAGCTAGAAAACAGCTCAAGTCTAGGGCAGCGTGGAGAGGTTATGAGTTTTACGATGGAAAGAAGCGCCGCCAGATTCAATACATTGACAATACTGCGAAGATTGGAAAGGACTTGGTATGCAATCAGGATAGAAGAATAGATAGAGATTGCCAGGTTGTATTGGGTGATGAATTTACGAAGCGCAGATCAAACCAAAGGAACCTTTCTATCGAGGAGGCAGTCAAAGCGGTGGCCTTTGGCATAGAGACTAGATCAGACAGAAACAACAAGAAAAGGTATCAGTATCTTTACAATGATATCTTGGCTGCTGGACGCTGGCTTGACGAAGGTTTGTTTGAGTTACTCACTGCCTACAGAATTACCAAGGCCAATAGAAGAAATTTTCTCAATGATTTTGAGTTCTTGAAGAATGAGCTATTGTCCGCTGGAACCTACAATGTTGATGCGATGATCGCCGACACATCCATGATTATGGCTTGTAAGCTCCAGGGAGAAAGCACAGATGATGCTATAGTTTGGAGACTTGGTGAACCACCGTTCAGGACAGATGGAACAAGGATCTATTCTCTAACTTTAGTGTTGACTTGTAAGAATAAGATTAGCTTGAGCGAACTCAATGTATTGAAAAATTGGGGACTACACATAGGAGATGCCTTACAAACTAAACAATACAAAGACGGAATCAGATACATGATTTCATACAACATGTCCAGGTTTTGTGGTAATGAACATGAGTGGTCATATTGTTAAAAAAACTCTTGACGAAGGGATAGAATGATGCTATAATATAAATGTAACAATCAGAAGGGAAAATAAAACCAAACCTTAAATTATCGTTGTATTAAGTAGTTGCACAATTTCGTGCCGATAATTAAAAGGAGACAGAAATGTCGAATAGTAAAATTGAAGTTGGTTATATTTTTAAGTTTGATTGCAACAATGATGTATTGCGTCTAAAGATGAAAAAGGAGTGTGAAAAAGTCGACGGCGATATCTTCGAATTACCAAACGCATCAGCATTAGCAAGAGTTGGCCGCAAAATTAAGCCTCACCCTATGTCTATGACGACTTGGTATGATATTGATTTTCCAGCGGTTGTTCATAGTGCGTTCACGATGAGGCTTACCGAATCAGAAATTTATCAGTTGGGTGGAAAGTTAGACATTCTTGCAACAGCATCTCAATTTTCAGACGAGATAATCGCAGCAAGTGATAAAGGTGACCATGAAAAGGTCTTGTCGATTTGGACCGCCGTCAGTCAAAACGTCTCGACAGGAAGCAAAATCCTTATCGAGATGCATAAGAATAAGGCCGTCAGAGATGCGGTTGTTGAGTCCTGTCAAACTCAAACTGCCTGGATGGGAAAATTATTGACCACATCACAGACTTATGATGTAGTGGATGGAAAGGGATTCATGACGATCACTGACACATGGGAAAATCATTCAGAAACACGTAGGGTTCCTTATGAAATTGAGTAAATAGAGTAAAGCCCAATTCAGTTCTGCTTAATTGTAGAGTGCGTAAAGCACCAGAACTGAAAGGGGGTGATAACATGAGAATCGACAATTACACGTTCAGAGCTGACGACAATGATCCTTCGTGGGGGCCGTTTGAAGACTTTGGATACTTTGAAGATTGGGACTACGAACCGTAAGTTCTGCTTGTTATCCAGACCTCGGCAAGTCATAAAACTGCCGCTTTTTTATTGACAAACACATGAAATCCTGCTATACTATAAGGACAATAATTGAGGAGTAATCAATGAACCCTATTTGTATTGAGTGTGGCGAAGAGTATAACCCAAAACGAGCAGAACTAGGCTATCGCACTTGCCTTGATTGCGGTGGAAAGATCGCAGACATCGAGGTTGCAAGACGAGCAAAGTGTTCAGCACCAGGCTACAACAAAGGTGCTTATCAGTATGTCGGTTCAGTTCAAACAGCAAGAGGAGTAGGTCGATAATGGCTGGCAAAGCAAGGATGCGATACATCGCACGAGTAAACAACCTTCGATTAGATAGAGACAACGGACACTACCGAGGCCAAACCGATTATGGTATGGAGTGTCTTTATTGTAACGAGTATTTCCCCAACGCCAAGCGTCCAGAGTATGGCGGCTACGTTTGCAGGAGTTGTTCGAGATGAAAAATCAGTTGCATCAAGCTATCAATAATGCTATAATGAAGGAGTTCATGTTCCAAGGATATAATAAGCATCAAGCATTACATGCTATCTTGGAACTGACAGAAGAGCCAGAACAGTTACGAGAGACTTTGCATGGTGCATTGGACAAGTATATTGACTACAAAAAAACCTTTAGGATTGAAAAATGAAGAATGAATCGTTTGTTAAGAAATTGAAGAAGCGTATCCCTGGTATCGAGGTCGTCGAGGACAGTCACCGCTGGTCGGCAGTGCACGAGGGCACACTGCTAACTTGGCGTGTTTCTCCAAAGTGGGACAATCCAGAGGTGATGCAAGCGCAGAGCTTTCACACTCAAGGCGTAGACCAAGAGTCTGACCCATACACAGACTACTATCCAGGAACCTTTTGGGCTAACGGCACACAGGCCATCGACCGTTTATGTCCACCACCAAACAAGTTCAAGGCAGGCCAACTTGTTATCGGCAAGCAGAACAAGCGCGCCAAGCGTTGGGGTTATGCAGGAAGGACAGCACTTGTAACAAAAGCTCCATCGGGCGAACAAGCTGTCTTACAGTTTGTCGGCGCGGATGCCATCGAGTATAAATCACACAATAACTACTACTACACCCGAGACTTTGATTTGGTGTCGGGATGAGTCAAAAACAGATCATGCGCTTTCGCTATCGGATCGGCAAAGAACAAAGTAAAGAAGTCATTGCGACGATGAAGATATGCGAAAGACGCATGGCTGATCTCAAACAACAACACGGCGACAACATCAAGTTCTCAAAGATTGTTGCCGCCGCATCATCATTATGTGGAGCACCTCATGTCTGACGGTTTAGCTAGGTTCCTGTTTGCGACTATGTTTTTTATCCTCGGAGATTACGTCGGAGTGCAAGGTGCAATCGACTTTGGTCGAAAGATTCTTGATTATTTGCAACAAATATCCTAAAAAAAGGTTGATTTACCTTGCAAGATAGTATATAATACTCACTCAATAAATAAATGAAAGGAAATCACTAATGACATTTAACACAGCACTACAGGCTACACTCGTACTCGTAGCATATTTTAGCTTTGCAGCAACTGCAATTTTTACCATCGCATCATAAAAAAGTTCTTGACTTTTGCTCACCAATATCGTATAATTGTTATATAAACAATGGAAGGAAAATCAAATGTATTTAGAAACTGTATCTGGCGCTTTCATCGAAGTATCACGACACTATATCGAGAACGCACCACGACATCAGCTTGTGGAATATCTTGAGATGCGCGGTACGGCTTGTTTTGATGATGAGTCAACCGAAGAACTTCGGGACGCCGCACTCTCAGACTTTGAAGATGAACAGGCGGACAAAGACTTTACCGCTTCCCCTTATGACCTATCGCACTGTAGGAGATAACATGACAGAAAGACAATTTTCAATGGGCAGCGTCCGTAGAGTTGCCCACCAGATTGTAGATCTTGGTGATACCAAGCGCAAAGAAGTTTTAATGACATTTGACAGCGATATGCGTTGTCGCATTATTGAAGAGATGGTAAACATCCGCATCACGAGAGGAAGAAAGAAAAATGAAACCAGTAACTAACGAAGAAGTATGTTTGGCATGGGCCCAAGGCAAACCGGCAAGAAATCACAACAATTCTTTCACCACTGATGGCAAGCGTATCTATTCGTATGGCCTTCAGATTGGTGACACCAGCGAGAAGAACAAGAAAATTGTTCGCGACTACACAAAGAATGGTAGTTATGGATTCAAGTCTATGACTACATCAAAGCACGTTGGATTGTTGCGATATATTCCCAACCACGAGACGATTGTGGTGTGATTATGCAAGATAATATATTAGCTAAATTAAAGGAACGATGCAACGAAATTGTAAAAGACTTTTATGATGGTGGTCATGGTTTAAAAGGTACTGAGTTGAAGAACTATACTTCTGGTGACGGTCTCAACATCGGCTTTGAGGGTTGTGTACAAGAAGTGATCTCACTGATCGTCCGCGAGCTTGGTCTTGAAGACCGGGTTGTTGTCAATGGTGATTATTTCAATCCGCCCTGTGATATGAAGGAAGAATGTGATCCTCAAAGACTCGACTTCCACATCTGGAAAGATGACAAAGCGGTCTTGTTAATCGAAACCCGCGCATGGGTTGATAAACCATTCTACACCTTGAAACGCGCCGTGGTAAGAAACTTCATGGAGTTGGATTATGTCAGGGAAAGGCTGCGCGCAGACGCAGAGTTTGTTTTCTTAGCACTGGCACTCGACATTAAAGACAGACTCGTATCAACGATGGATAAGACGATGGGATATGGTGATCGCATAACTGAGATCAAACTGTCTCCATATCGTAGAGGGTATCAGAAGAAAAACTATTTTGACTTCGGGCATGTGCAAGAATCAGTTGACAAATTGGTAGAACTGTTATATAATAAGTTAAACCAAGATGAAAAGGAGATCAGTATTGCAGCCTGAAACAAAAATAGATCTATGGCATGGTGATTGTTTGGAACTAATGAAAGATATTCCAGATGACAGCGTGCATCTTGTCTTAGCTGACTTGCCATACGGCACCACAGATAGGACAGGCAAAGGAGGTTCGCGAATCTTCAAATGGGATAGTCCAATCCCTATGGACAAGCTGTGGGTAGAGTACAAAAGAATCTTAGCACCAAGAGGTGCAGTTGTATTGACGGCCGACCAACCCTTCACATCCACCCTAGTCACTTCTAACTTGGAATGGTTCAAGTATGATATGGTTTGGAAGAAATCAAAGACAACAGGCTTTCTCACAGCCAACTACAGACCCATGAAATGTACAGAAGACATCGTTGTATTCTCGCCCGCTGGTGCAGCCGCCGCATCAAGAAACTCAAAGAAAGGCAACATGACCTATAACCCACAGGGTCTGATACCAAAAGTCGTCAAGAAGAAAAACAACCCAAAGCGCCTTGGTAAGATCTTGGGCGTGGAAGAGTTTATTGGCAAGAACAACAAACTGTTGTCCAACAAAGAGTATGAGCAGAAGTTTACCAACTATCCAACTGAGATGCTTGAATTTGGGGCAGACAAAGATACGTTGCACCCAACACAAAAGCCAGTAGCACTCATGTCGTACTTGATCAAGACTTACTCGAACCCAGGAGAGATTGTGCTTGATAACGTTATGGGTGCAGGCTCAACAGGTGTAGCTGCTATTGAGTGTGGAAGAAGTTTCATCGGTATCGAACTGGACAAGAAATACTTTGACCATTCGGTTGATAGAATCAACAGCCATGAATCATCACAGTCGTATTCTATCACAATTAAAAAGCATTTTGCAATCGACGCGAGTTAATTTATTTGCTTTCGCGGGTATTTTTTTTCTTGACAGGAGCCTAAATCTTTGGTAAACTGTAAGGGCAAGAATTGAGGAGGGCTTTGTGTTTAAGCCAGGGCAGTTAGTTACGTGGAATGTCAAAGACACATGGTTAAATGACAGCGGCGGAGACTATTCGGGAATGTATGGATATATCCTACACGAAGACAAAAAAGATCCAGGTGTTTGGCATGTGATGATGATGCGTAAAGGCTCGGATACCTTGCATCGTGAAGAAATCTATGGTGACTATCTAAAATTAGTGGAGACAAGTAGTTGAAGAAAATTGTATTAGCATTAGTATTATTTGGTTGCGGTGACGGATTACCAGACAAAGACTTCGGTCGTGAGTGTGAAATCTATGATGATTTATACTCGCACACAGTCTTATTTTGTGGCGGCAGAGATGTTGATAACGTTGAGGATGTATTTCAGGTGTGTAACCATCGTGCCCGGGCTGATGATCAGCCTGTTGACTGTGTAGCTAATTTTGACTTGATGGAATTTGACGATGATTGCAGCACGCAACACGTTTGCTGGAGAGAATAAATGATTTACCCTAGAGTGTTTGGCTTCGCCCGCGAACAAGATTGGAGAATAGGAAATGTCACGGTTAAACTGGTTAATGATCATGATGAGGATACATACCAACCGTTCCATATCACGAGTGTAGGGCCATGTAGGATATGGTGGGAGTGGAGGAAGATGAAGTGAGTAAAGTTAATCGAGTTGATTGGGACTTCGCTAGAGTCGATAGGATAGATGTTGACTTTAAAGCAAGAAAGATAACAGGTTGGCATTACAAGGATCAACCTGCCAACCAGGGTTTCATGGTTTATAACCCTTATCAAGAACACATAGACTGGACAAAAAAACTTGTAACTGAAAAGGTGTTGCCTAGTCTGAAGGCACACATGAAAATATCAGGTGAAGATTTGCTTGATTGCATGGCCTCTGTGTTAGAGGACGTGGCTGATTCTCTTTACGAAAACGAGTAAAAAAATCGACACGATAAGGTAAAAAAGTTCTTGACTTTTGCATCAGGATTTGCGATAATATATATATAAACGATGAGGGATTCACTTTCATCGCTTAACAACAACGACCTTGGAAGGGTAATAATATGAATAAGTGGTTTTTCAAATTAGAGCGTGATGTTGAACTTGATATGCCTACGGCTTGGAGCGGCTTCGTGCACGCGGACACCATGCTCGATGCACACGACGCAATCAAAGCAAAGTTAAATGTGGATAAGATGCCAAGCAATACATTGGTCCAGTCGCAACGTGACATCATCAACGGTATTCAGCCAACGATTGTTAGGCGTAGCACCAAGACCACAGCCAAGGTCAAGTCACGACCAAAGGCTTTCGAGGATGTTGGCATGACGTTCGACCAAGCAGAAGCTCTACTCAAGCAATTCGGTTTGAAGTAGATTTGCCGACGCCAATCGGCGGTATTTTTTTTCACCCGTGGGGGACATAGGCCAGAGCTATTCAAGCGTGGTTGCGTAAGCGTGGAAGTGATTTCCAGGGTAGGCTATGTTCAGCCGTGAGAAGTTGGGAACTCGCGGTATTTTTTTTCACAAATAGGCAAAATAATTCTTGACTTTTGGGTCAAGATTTGAGATAATATATATGAACGATGGGGGAAGGGCTTTCATCGTTCAAACAACAAAGTGTCTAAGGAGACAACAAATGCAAAGAGTAGTAAGCAATATTCAAAATCTTGGGTTCACCATCGTTAACGCGCCTAGCAACGACAAGAAGGTCAAGGCAGGTGGAATCATCCTCGACCAAACACTTGTCAATGGTCAATCCGAGGGTGTGTCGGTTCGACTCATCAACGGGTCCAAGAAGACAGCAGCTGTCAAGCTAGATAAGGCAGCACTAACGGATCTTCTCGCGGCGGTAACCGAAGTCCTCGCGACAGAAGAATAAAAAACGCTTGGGCTTTTGGGGTTGAGCCTTACCTTCCATAATCAACCCCGTTTCATTTTGCGAGAACAAATAAAATAAGAAAGTAAAGTATAATGTTTATTCAGTCGAAAGCAGCACAAAGCAACGCACACAAAAATGGTTTATGTATCGCACAGCGTAGAGGCGGAAGAGAAACTCTTGTCCAATGGTCCAACGGTGATCAACAATGGTGTCCTACTTCAGACCTTGTAGGAAGAGTAGTTCTTTTAGGAGACGCAACACATAATGGCTAGAAAAAAAACAAAAGTAAAAACAAGTTGGGTTAAAACAAAAAAGAAGTAAGTGCATGTAGGTTGTACTGCATTATTAGAAAAATCATTAGTTATCACATAAAAGTGGTTACTTGTGGTTTAATGTGGTATGAAGTGTGATAAGGTGTTATGATTTAATACATACGTGCAATTACTAACGATAAGGAGTGTTAACATGCTAACATGCGATATATGGCGCGAGCTACAAGACCTGTATATGTCGGGTCTAATTGCTTTGCCTGAAGCACACACCATATGGTGGGCTATGTTCAACTGTGATATAGTGGCGTAGCGTTAACATTCTAACGGGCCCGCGTTGTAGACGGATGAAACACGCGGCGGATCAAGTAGATGGTGGGGACTTGGTCATATTGTTTGCTCGCTCTAAGGGCACCTAAACCTAAGAACGTTTAAACAGCAATTTTCGGGAGTAGAAACAAAGAAACCCGATTCAGCACTAGAGGCCAAACCGGGTTTAGGT
>CEUJ01181558.1_pt1 | contig 21074 bp, 20 predicted proteins | sample 361531 | NCBI WGS metagenome assembly CEUJ01 (sample SAMEA2622842, study PRJEB7988) | marine metagenome | biome: marine biome (ENVO:00000447); feature: marine epipelagic mixed layer (ENVO:xxxxxxxxx); material: "saline water (ENVO:00002010), including plankton (ENVO:xxxxxxxx)" | depth 140 m | reverse complement strand
TAGATGAACTAACAGAAGAATATCCAGCTTTATTTGAAGATTTAAAACAAAGTGCTGCAGATAGAAAAGGCTAGGTTTCGTTTTCTATTTCGTGACTAGACTCTACGTAAACAGATCTAGACGGGAAAGCAAAGTCGGACCCGTTTTCCCTAACAATTTCCATAACTTTGTAAACTAACTTTTGTTTAAGGTCTGTGTAGTGAGAATAATCTCTCTCAGCGGAATAACAGAGAATCTCTACATCAATAGAACTCGCTCCAAACTCAACTGCTTTAGCAAAAGATTCTTGGCCAGGATTTATCGCAAAACCTTCTTTGTCGTCAGAAATGAAATCGGATATTTTGTCGCAAATTGTTTTTAATTGTTCGATAGAAGTCGAATAAAGAAGATTAATTTGCCATTTTATTCTTCTGTATCTTAACTCTCCGTGATTTATAACATTAACGTCAGAAAGATCTTTATTTGGAATAATCATAGGAGAAGTATTGAACAATCTAATCATCGTAGATCGGAAACCTATTGTTTCAACTATACCGTGTAACTTACCATCAACTTCTATTCTATCTCCTGGTTGAAACCTATTTTCTGCAATAATTAAAATTCCTGAGATTAAGTTTTTAAATAAATCTTGAGCTCCTAAAGCTACTGCAACTGAAAATAAACCAAGACCTGCTATTATTGGCCCTATCTGAACTCCAAAAATGTCTAAAATTATTGCTATCGCCAATATCCATATTAAGACTCTAGTGAATCTTTCTAGCCACATTGATAAAGCTGCTGTAACCCAAGATTTGACTGCCAAAAGTTCAAAAATGGGGCCTATTGCTTTTGTGAGAACACTGAAAATTGTGTAAGCAATAAGAGCTTTTACAATATTAGTTAAAAATACATCTGCAATTCCAGAAAGTGGTAATAATTCAATAATTAAATACAAGCCTAAGGCTAAGGGAATATTTCCAAGAGGTTTTTCTAAAGTTTCTAAAAGAATGTCATCTGCTTCGGTTTCCGTTTCCTTAGCAAGGTTTTCAAAAAATCTAAATACTTTTGAAACTAATACAGCTCTTAAAACTAATGAGCTTATTATTATTGTTAATGAAATTACAACGTTTCCGATAGAAATACCTAGGAAATCTTGATTCCAAACTTCCAAAATTAAATTAAAGAATCCATCCATATTATTTAATTAAAATTATACGAAAAAACTGTAGCAAAACCCTCTTCTTTTTTTACTGCATTTGAAGGAGGCCTAGAATCATAAAAGGTATTGTATTGAAGAGAAATTTTAAAACTTTCATTAACATGAAAATCAAATTGTCCAATCAGGGTTGCTTTATAGTCACTGAACGAATCAATTCCAGGCTGTAAAAAAATTGAGAGATCGAAAACAATATTTTTTTCAACGACAAATTCATTATGGACATAGGAAGTTATTCTAAGAGTGTTGTCCGTAACTACTAAAAGATCTTCTTCTTTTTCATTCATCAATCCCACACCCGCTTTAAGATTTTCTTTTACGTCAAATCTTGCACCTAATCCAAGTAGCTCTCTTTTATTAAACTTTCTAAAAGGATTTTTTGAGTATTGCATAAAAAGTTCCAAACTTGGATTTTCATCAAAAAGAAAATTTAATCTCAAATGAGATAAAGTTGCAGAATCATAATTGTTATTATTGATTTGTTTCTGAGACCTTTTTACAACAAAAAAAGTTTCCAGATTTTCTTTATTGTAATCTAATGATGATTGAAGAGAAAAACTATCTCTATTTCTATTGCCTCTAGAAAAACTTAGCGACCCTGAGATATTTGCAAAAAAACCTTTTTCTCCATCTCTTCTAAGATCTTCAACATTTACGATTGCTTCTGAAAATATTAAAGAAGATAAGAAAAATAAAGATGCTATCAGTACCTTATTTAGTTGTGGCAATATATACCCCAGCCCAGTCATCTGGTAAAGATTGCTTAGATAAATCATTAATCCTTTCAAAAAATAGGGTGTAGTATAAAGTAAATTCAGGTATAGAAAACCTATATTTTTCTATATGATTTCTAGCTTCTTTCCAATTTTTGGCCCTATAATTCTTAAGAAAATTATTATGTTCATCCATAAAAACCTTAATATCTTCATTAACTTCAATATCTTCAAACACAGTAAAAATTGAAACCGGCTCTAATTTTCCTTTGACGGATATCAGATCGAGTTCAAAATATTTAAATTCTTCACTTGATATGTCTTTTATGGTTTCCTCTCCAAGAATAATTTGCATACCATAATTAGCTGATTGTCCTTCCAGCCTAGATGCTAAATTAACAGCATCTCCAAGCACTGTATAATCAAATCTTTTATCCGAACCCATGTTTCCGACGATGCAATCACCAGAATTAATACCTATTCCAACCGATAACTTATCTTCTTCAGTTCTACCAAGATCAAGATTTAATTTATCTATAGCTTTACTCATTGCAAAAGCTGCTTTGATAGATTTTTCTCTATGATTTTTATCCTCTGAAGGGGCATTCCAAAATGCCATAATGCAGTCACCCATATATTTATCAATCGTGCCATCGAAGTTAAGAATTTCATTTGATAAAACAGTTAACAAATTGTTTATCAAATCTGTAAGAGCTTCCGGATCTCCCTTATATTTTTCAGAAATAGAGGTAAAACCTCTTATGTCTGAGAATAAAAAAGTCATCTCTTTTCTTTCCCCTCCAAGTCTCAAGGATTCACTGGATTTAGCAAGCTTATCAACCATAACTGGCGACATATATTGAGAAAATGCATTTCTGACCTTACTTCTCTCTAACTCTGTGAAGAGAAAATTAAAAAAAGTTACGACTAAATATGACAATAGACAGATTACAAGAGGTGAAATCGGGTCTATTAAATAAAAATAGTTATTAAAAATAAAAAAACTACCAAAAATAGAGAGACTATTACCAACTAAAAAAACAAATAATCCTCCAACTGGACCAAGAAATTGAATAAAAAAAGTAATTAATAAAGCTAAAATCAATCCGGAAATAACCTCTAAACCGAATATCCAATCTGGTCTTTGCAAAAATTGACCTGATAATATCTGGTCAGTTAAGTCAGCAATTATGTTAACCCCTGGAATATTATCTTCCAGAGGAGTAGATCTAAGATCAAATAACCCAGGAGCACTAGTTCCGACAATAAGAATTTTCCCTTCAAAAAACTCTCGAGGATAATTTGAACTTAAAACCTCTGATATTGACAAAGATCTAACTGATTTTTGTGGATAGTGAATCCATAAACTGCCATCTTCATTCGTCGGAATTATTAAATTTCCAAGTTTTACATGATTAATACCAGTTTCTTCTCCAAAGGCACTTTCACCAGAAGCATTTGACGATTTTATCTGATAAGTTGAGGCTCCTATTGCTACTCTTAAAAGTTCTAGAGACAAAGAGGGTATTAAAGATCCATCAATACTTTCAAATAACGGCAATCTTCTAATAATAGAGTCATTATCGCCTATACTCATACTTCCAATTCCGGAAGCAGACTCATCTAAAAGCTTTAAGTTTGTCTGGATACCAATATAGTTATTTAAAAATTTTCTTGGATTATCACCTTGCTCAATCAGTCCAAATTTCATTCTAAATTCGTTTTTTAAAGTATTACTAGGTATGGCTCCTAAAACTACCGTTCCGTGATTTACTATAGAGTCAGCAAAAAGGTTGTCATTATTTGGAACTTGTTGAAGCGCATCAACCAAAGCATCATTTTTTCTATATAACTTAATCAACTCTTCTGCACCAGTTCTGTCTGATTCTGCAAAGACAATATCAAATCCTAAAGCGGCTGCAAGATATGTCTTATCTACTAACTCTGCAAGAATAGATCGTGACCATGGCCACTGACCTAGGTCTGTTAAAGATTTTTCATCTATATCTAAAATTAAAACATTATTTTGAGCTAGAGATTCTCTCGGTGAAATATTTTGGAATAAATCAAAAGATGTATTTCTTAAAGAGCTAAATATATTAAAAGGATCAAATATTGGTATAAGGCTTATTATTATTGCAAAAGGAATTAAAAGATATTTTCCTATTTTAGATATATTCATCTTTTAATTTTGTAAAGTTTTATCCAATTAAAGCAATATTTTTAATATAATTCCCATCGAAAGAGCCTGATTATGAGAAATTTTTTATTATTTAAAAAAATATTATTCTATTTTTTCATAATTTTTGTGAATATTAATCTATTTTCACAAAACGTTCCTCCCTCAATTACTGATCCAGAACAATTAAGAGCTACACAAATAGAAAGACAAAAAGTTTTTGATTCAATAATTGAAGATCCAACAAATTTAGAAAACCTTTTTAATTACGCAAATTTATCAATTTTAGTTGGAGATTTAGAAGCTGCGATAGGTATTTTTGAACAAATGCTCATATATCAGCCTGATTTACCAAGGATAAAACTTGAGCTAGGTGTCTTGTATTTTAGACTCGGTGCATTTGCTTCTGCGAAGCGATACTTGGATGATGTTGAAAATTATGATCCCCCTAAAGAAGTTACAGAGAAAGTCTCTGTATTTCTTGAGCAAATTGAAAACGAAACCAAGCAATTCAAAACTCAAAATGTCATTTCGTTTGGAATGGGTTATTCAAGTAATGCGAATGCCGGTTTGGATACAGACGTCGTTACTGTTGTTGGTGATCTAGGAGCTATCGATTTAAATATTTCAAATAGGCCGGAATCCGATACTTATACAACCTTTGCTTTTTCATCTCAAACTACACAAGACTTAAAACATCCTAGAGGAGATACAATTAATTATGTTGTTTCCTTGTCTAGACAAGTCTACAGAGACTTTTCAAATTTTGATTCATATACAGGAGTTTTATCGGTTAATAGAAAGTTCAATTTTTTAGATAATGAGAAATTAGGTACTTTCAATACTTCTTTTGTGCCGTCTTTAACGGCATTTAGAGTTTATCTTCAAGGTGATGAATTATTAAGATCTCACAGAGTGGATGTTGATTGGAATACGACTTTACGTGATCAGGGAGCATTTGGCCTAAATATTTATCTAGATGAGAGAGATTTTATGAATGCACAGAATAAAACAGGAGGTTTCGTTGGTGTTGGATTAAGTCGAAATATTGTTTTTCCAAAAAATGGTTTATTTTTAACCTATAAAACAAATTTTGAGCATTTTTATGCCCATTCTCCTATAGAGACATATATTAAAAGAACATTTGACTTGAGTACTCGGAAAGCTTTGAACAATTCAACATTTGCAACTACTAGCGTCAACTATACAAACAAAGACTATAAACAAAAAGATCCTTTTTTAGGATTAAGAAATGATAATTCAATTAACATTAGATTCGGTTTAACCAAGATAATTAATCTCTGTTGGAATGCAGATATGGGATTATCGTTTTCATCTAATAAAAGCACGATTGGCCTATATGCAAGATCAAACGAGGGTTTAACTTTTAAATTTAATTATCTTTGTACGGAATAGACGTATGTCAAATGAATTTATTTTAAGAGTTAAGTGTCCTGATAAATATGGAATAGTAGCTAAAATTTCTTCTTCTCTTAATAAGGCAAACTTATTTATTTTAGATTCAGCCCACTATGGAGATCCAGAAAATAAAGTTTTTTTTATGAGAGCTAAGCTCCTGCATTCTAAAAAGAAATTAGATGTTGTGAGTTTTACAAAATATTTTGAAAGAGAATGTAAATCTTTAAAAATGGAATGGTCCATTAAAGAAGCAAATTACAAGCCTAATACTGCAATATTTGTTTCTAAATATGGACATTGTCTACAAGATTTAATGTATAGAGTTGATTCGGGCATCTTACCAATGAATGTTTCATGTATTATCTCAAATCATAAAGACCACGAAAAAATTGCAAATTGGCATGATATTCCTTTCTTCTATATTCCAATAATTAAAAATAACAAAATAAAGTCTGAAAAAGAAATCAGAAAAATAATAAAAGATTTAGATATTGATTTGATGATCCTTGCAAGATATATGCAAATTTTGTCAGATAAGATGTGTAAAGATTTTTATGGAAAGATAATTAACATTCATCACTCATTCTTACCAAGTTTTAAAGGAGCAAAACCCTATCATCAAGCTTATGAAAAAGGAGTAAAAATATTAGGCGCAACAGCACATTATGTTTCATCAGATCTAGATGAAGGCCCAATTATTGATCAAAGTGTTGAGAGAGTGGATCATTCAAAAACTCCAAAAGATCTTGAATTAATTGGTAGAGATCTAGAGTCAATCACTCTTGCAAGAGCGGTTAAATATCATATCGAAAGGAGAATATTCATTAATAAATCAAAAACGGTTATTTTTAATTAGATTCAAGAATTTTTTTAACTTGATATCTTATGAATTTTTTATGATTTTCTGTAGCTTTATCTTCAGAGGGAGAAAAAGTATATGCCATTATTCTTTCTAGAGAGAAAAAACTCGCAGATATAGATGGAGAATCAAAACTTCCACTTTTAAGAATCATGATTAACCTTTTTACAAAATAGCTTTGAAGATTTTGATCGATACCGTTCAAAAGTCTTGACTTATTCTGATTAAATATCGATGCGGTTAAATCATTTAAAAGCTCACTCGGTAAGTATTTATTTCCATAAAAGGAGCTATCGGTAAGTCTTTTTAAGACTCTAGAATTAGTGAAATGTTTTAAGACTCTTTTTTGACCTTTAAGTATCATACTATGAATTTTTGGGTCTTCAGTCTTTCCAAAAAAGTCAAAACTTCTTCTTTCTCTTTGCATTTTATTAGCTATCTCAGCTGGCACTATTAGTTTTGAACTATCGAAATAATAATCTGATAAGATCTTTATTGATTTTTTTTGAAGATTGTAAGGGACAACATTATATGGATTTTTACTATCTTCTTTCATTAATCCCCTTGATATATAAACTCCTCCAACTTGACGAGATATAATTTCTGCAGAAGTATGAATTTGTCTTAGAAGGATTCTATATCCTTGATAGATACTTTCCCAACTATTGGATTTTGTTTTTAAGGTTTCATACAATTTAGGAATTAAGTGTTGAGAAAGTATAATTCTGTCTTTAGCATACTCAATTGGATTGTTACTCATATCCCCTGTGTTGATTCTTGGATCAATACCTTTTCCAGGGGATCTCATGTCATCTCCATCATTGCCAAACAGGAACTCAACTGAGGAATTATCCTCTAACATTTTGTCTAAATCTTCTCTAGAAAGATCGGGTGTGTAAGCATATTTAATTGCCAACAGATCATATTTTCCTGGTTTAATATCTGCGTATTGGCCTTGTTTAGTTCCTAATGGCGCTATATTAAGTCCATGATAATCCATTACAGAAGAACTCAAGCCTTCTTGATAAGTAATTTCTGGATTATGAATATCAGAATTATTATGAAGATATGATGCTGCAAAATTATGATTAAGTCCTAATGTATGACCAACTTCATGCAAGATAAGCTGAAACAAATCTTCTTCATACAATCTATTAATATTGTCCTCTGAAAAATCAAGAGTTTCAGAAGCCACTTTTCCAAATAACCTATCCTGCTGTTTTAAAGATGAATACTGGCAAAATTCGTTATTAGTTGAATTTTGGTTTTCGAATATTTCTGAATATCTTATTCTGTTCGTAAGGTAAATCCATTCAAGCATAATATCAGCACCAAGAATTTCTCCTGTTCTTGGATTAGTAAAGCTTGGTCCGTATCCTCCAAATGGTGGATTTGGAGAAGAAGTCCATCTAATAGTATTAAATCTTATATCTCCTGCAGTCCATTCTGCGTTATCAGGCTGAATTTTTACCTCTATTGCATTTAAAAAACCTGCCTCTTCAAAAGCTATATTCCAAGCAAGGACAGCTTTTTTTATCATCGGTCTTAAATTATGAGGTGTGGTATTTTCAATCCAAAATGTTATTGGTTTTATTGGAATAGATTTTTGTTTATTTTTATCTTTTTTTTCAAGGTGCCATTTATTTATTAAGTCTTCATAAGGAGTAATATCAGTTGACGATAAATTTGTTTTTCTTTCAGAAAAGAAACCAATATTTTGATTTTCTATCCTCGTCTCAAAATTATTTTCGGGATAAGCAATAAAACTATATCTTACAGAAATTGAATTATTTCTTGAGTCTTGGTTCTCAAGAGGTTTGTTAGACGAATTTGAAAACACATATGAAATTTCAAAATCAGTATTTTCGGGATAGTTTTTGATATTGTTAATACTGGATTTATTTTTAGATATTGAGCCTATTTTGAAATCATCTTTAGAGCTTTCTTTAAGCGGAGCAGTTATTATCTTTGATAAATTTTCACTTAATAACAAAGAAGTTACATCGATCAGAAATTTATCATCTAGCTCAGAGGACTTTTCAATTTTTATTGAATCGATCAGAGAGTTAGATATATTCGCGCTGTTAGATTTTGAAAGAGGGCTATCGACATCAAAAACATATGCAGTGTTTATTCTTTCAATTCTTATTTGGTCAAAATATTTATTAAATTTAATTATTCCATTGTCTAAATAACTTCCTCTCCAGGTACCTGCTTGGACAATTCCATCTAAAATATGAGCAAAATAAATAAACTCTATTTCTAACTGGTCTTCTCTTATTAGTAAATAAACTTTTCCATTCTTATCGTTTCTATATGAGTCAATGAGACCAGGAAAGTAAATTAAATCCTCTAAAAAAACTTCAAAACTATCTTCTTTACTCTCCTCATCGATATTTTTTTCTGCAAAAATAGGGGTTGAAAGTAAAGTTATTAAGACTATTCTAAATAGTATGATTATAAAATTCATGATTGAGAATAAATTATCTTAGGTAAATGAAAAACAATCAATCAGAAAGAATAAAAAGTTCTTTGCCCTTTAGAATAAACAAAAAAAGCTTCATAGGAGTAATTAGCTTAATTACTCAAGAACTTATTGAAAGAATTTTAACTAAATTGAGATTTAAATTATCCAAAGAAGATGAGGTTTTACAACTAGTTAGAGCAAAAGCTAATCCCAACAATCCCGAGTCTATCTTAAAAATAATTGACAATTATGCATACAAAAAAACTTTTCTTATGAATATTGGAGATGAGAAGGGTATTTATTTAGAAGATGCAATCAAGCAATCAAAAGCAGAGAATGTTCTTGAGTTAGGTGTTTATTTGGGGTACTCGACTATAAGGATTTTAAAAAATCTCGACAAAGAATCTGTTTTAACTTCAATAGAATCAAATGAAAAATATGCTGATATTGCACGTGAGCATATAGATATTTCAGGTTTAGGAAAAAAACACAATTTAATTATCGGAAAATCTAGTGAAATTATTCCTAAACTAAAAGGAAAATACGATTTCATATTTATTGATCATTGGAAGGATTTATATTTAAAAGATCTTAAAATGCTAGAAAAATATAATTTATTAAAAAAAGGTGCATGGGTTTTTGCTGATAATGTAATTCTTTTTAATTTAGAAGAGTATTTAGAGTATGTAAGGACCTCGCCAAATTATGAAAGTAAATTCATCCCTACTTTAAGGGAATATTCAAAGAATCATCCTGACGGAATAGAAATTTCTATTTTTAAAAATGAAATTTAATACCTTAGATTTGCATGGTATTAGGCACTCAGAAGTAAATGTTGAAGTTAAAAACTATTTATTTTTAAATCAGGAAGATTGTCCGATACTAATTATCTGTGGAAATAGTCAAAAGATGGTATCTTTAGTAGAAGATACTTTGAATGAAATTCATTCAAGTTATGAAATAGGTACAGGTTCAAACTATGGAACGATAATGGTGAGATCGGTTTAAAAAATGAGTGACTATTCTTTAATTTTAAAAAATTGTAATTTGGTTAATGAAGATTCAATAGTTGCCGTAGATATTGGTATAAAGGGAGATAGAATTGAAAAAGTTGATAGTCAAATCACAGCTGATTCAAAAGATATTATTGATGTTAAAGGAAAATACATAGCACCTGGAATTATTGATGATCAAGTACATTTTAGAGATCCCGGACTAACTGAAAAAGGCGACATATATTCAGAGTCTTTAGCAGCAGTTCATGCAGGAATTACTTCAACTTTTGATATGCCAAATGTCGACCCTAATACTACAACAATTGAATTACTTGAAAAAAGAAATAAATTAGGCGCTGAAAAGTCTTGGACAAATTATTCTTATTATTTTGGAGCAACAGAAAATAATCTTGAAGAGATAATCAAATTAAATCCAAAGGAAACTTGCGGATTAAAAGTTTTCATGGGTACTTCTACAGGAACATTATTAGTAGAAGATGACTTTGCTTTAGAACAAATCTTTGAATATTGTCCTGTAACTATTGTTACTCATTGTGAGGATAATGAAACTATTAAAATTAATTCAGATAAGATAAATTCTGAAAATAAGGAATTAGATGCTAGCTTTCATCCTATTATTAGAAATGATACTTGTTGTTATAAATCTTCTTCCAAAGTTATTGAGCTAGCAAAAAAATATTCATCAGATTTACATGTTTTACATTTAACCACGGAAAAAGAAATTGAATTATTTGAAAATATTGATTTACAAAATAAAAAAATAACATGTGAGGTTTGTGTACATCATCTCTGGTTTGATGATACTGATTATGCAAAATTAGGTAATTTAATAGTCTGTAATCCTGCAATTAAAAAAGAATCCGATAAAAATGCTCTGCGAAAAGCTCTTAAAGACGGTTACATAGACTATGTTGCAACAGATCATGCTCCACATTCTCTTGAAGATAAAAAACTTCCGTATGGAAATGCTCCTGCAGGAATTCCCTTAATAGAACATTCATTTCACATGATGATAGAACTTTACAAACAAGGTTTTTATTCTCTTAATGAAGTTGTTTCATATATGAGTCACAAAGTCGCTGATAGATTCTGCATTAAAGATAGAGGCTATGTAAGAGAAGGCTACAAAGCAGACCTTATGATTTTTGATCTTGACAAAAAAACCTTAGTTGAAAATAAAACAGAAAAAACTAAATGTGGTTGGACGCCATTCCACGGTCAAACCTTTAACTCTTCAGTTTTGGGCACAATAGTTAATGGAAAACTGATTGTAACCAACGGAAGTCTTGTTGCAGATTTTTCGTCAGCTGAGAAAATTTATTTTGATAGATAATGAATAATTCTGAGTATTTTTCATTTGATGCCCTTGGATTATCTGAGCTTGTTAGAACAAAGCAAATATCTGCTTCTGAATTATTAGAAAAAGCAATTGAGCTTACTGAAAAACTTGATCCTGTAATAAATGCTGTTCCTATTAAACATTTCGATTTAGCAAGAGAAAGTTTAAAGGCCAATGACAATAAAGGAATATTTAATGGCGTGCCCTTTTTATTGAAAGATTTAAATAATTATCTAGAAGGTACTGTTACCTCGGGCGGATCAAGAGTTCTTGAAGAAGTGAAAGCAAATCATACTAGCGAATTAGTTAAAAGAACTTTAGATTCAGGTTTAAATATATTTGGCAAAACAAATTCTCCTGAACTTGGTTTAACTGTCACAACAGAACCTATTCTATATGGGCCTACAAGAAATCCTTGGGATTTAAATAGATCTTCAGGAGGATCAAGTGGAGGTGCATCTGCTGCAGTTGCAGCAGGCATTATACCAATGGCCCAAGCAAGTGATGGAGGAGGATCGATTAGAATACCTGCCTCTTGTTGTGGTCTTTTTGGATTAAAGCCTACTAGAGCAAGAACACCTTTAGGTCCTGCTTCTCTAGAGGGGTGGGGTGGACAATCAATTTTTCATTGCGTTTCTGTTTCGGTGAGAGATTCTGCTGCGTTATTGGACGCAACATCCGGAGCAGAAAAAGGAGCTCCATATAGATCGACACATCAAGAAAAAAGTTTTCTTGAGCAAATAAATATTGATCCAGGTAATCTAAAAATTGGTTTGATTGAGACTCCTGATGCCGATATTCATGATGATGTAAAAGACGTGATGAATGCAACAATCAAATTATGTGAATCATTAGGTCATTCTGTAGAAAGCACAAAGATAAATTTTTCTTCTGAAGAAATATCTTTAGCTATCGTAACAATCATATCTGCAAACGTTGCATATGTTGTTAAATCTCAATCATTAGAAACAAAAAAAAATATTTCTAATAAATTTTTTGAAAATGTTACTTTGCAAATGGCAGAAAATGGAAATAATTTTTCTGCTAGTGATTATGTAAATGCAATAAAAATAAATCATCGATTAGGGCAAGAATTAGAAAGTATGTTCAATAAATATGACATTCTCCTGTCTCCAGTATTAGCTGCTCCTCCAGTAAAAATTGGAAAGATTGATATGAATACAAAAGATATGAAAACTTATATTGAGAGACTTACAAAATATTCGCCTTTTACAGGGGTATTCAATCAAACTGGACAACCTTCTATGTCTGTTCCTCTGTACAGATCAAAAAACAATCTTCCGATAGGTTCTATGTTTTCAGCATCCTTTGGAAATGAGAATTTATTATTTTCTCTTGCTGGACAATTAGAAAGGGCGGAACCATGGAGCGACTCTCTTCTAGAAATGAGGAACAAATTAATTGAGGCTATTTAGATTCTAAATAACTAGACCTGCTTTCTTCTTCTATATTTTGTCTAAATTCAGATTCCTGGATAAAGTAACCAAGCAAGCCTAACACGAAGGTTAAACCAGCAATTAAAAGAAAAAACACCACCAAGTTTTTAGTTATTTCAGAGTCTTTCATATTGATATAATACATAAAAGCTTCCTCAATTCTAATGACAGTCATAAAAAAATATACCTTTAGAGAAAAATTCTCTTGGGCGCTTTATGATTGGGCTAATTCTGTATTTGCGACAACTGTGCTTGCTGGGTTTTTTCCTCTTTTTTTTAAATCATTTTGGGCTGGGGATCTTGATGATGCAACATCAACTGCATTACTTGGAACCGCAAGTTCGGTAGCAGGATTTATTATTGTTTTAATTGCTCCAATTTTAGGGGCAATGGCAGATCTTTCGAAAAATAAAAAAGGTTTTTTAATGATATTTGCCTTTTTAGGAATTTTATCTACAAGCATATTATTTTTTATCGCATACGGTTACTGGCAATGGAGCTTGGTTATTTTTGGACTATCTATAATAGGCTTTTCTGGTGCTAATATTTTTTATGATTCTCTTTTGGTTGATGTGTCTACAAATGAAGATAGAAACTTTGTCTCATCTCTTGGCTTTGCTCTAGGATATCTTGGGGGAGGAATTCTTTTTTTGGTAAACGTTCTAATGTATCTCTATCCAAAGTATTTTTATCTGGAAACACAAACAGATGGAATTCTGTATTCCTTTCTGTCCGTAGCTGGTTGGTGGTTTATATTTTCAGTACCTCTCTTTTTATTCGTAAAGCAAAAAACTTATGCGGATAAATTAGACATTGATAATCTTTTGAAGAATTCTTTTTTAAGAGTTTTTACTACATTTCAAGAAATTAAAAAATACAAGGCAGTGTTGATTTTTCTTATTGCCTATTGGTTCTATATCGATGCTATAGATACGATTGTTAGAATGGCAGTTGCTTATGGCACTGATTTAGGATTCGATTCCTCTCAATTAATAATTGCTTTAATCTTTACACAGTTCATAGGATTTCCTGCAACTTTCGTATATGGATTTTTAGCTGAGCGATATGGTTTATTTAATATGTTAATAGTGGGAATTTTAGTCTATATTTTCATTTGCATTTATAGTCTATTCATAACGAGCGCTACAGATTTCTTTATTTTAGCCGGTTTAGTAGGTTTAGTTCAGGGAGGTGTTCAATCTGTCAGTAGAACAATCTTTAGTAGGATAATCCCCCAGGATAAAGCTACAGAATTTTTTGGATTTTATAACTTGATTGGTAAATCGGCGGTAGTAGTTGGCCCTGCATTAGTAGGATGGATGGCATATATATTTAATAATCCAAAAGCAGGTATTGTCAGTTTACTGATATTGTTCATACCAGGAATTATAATTTTATTTTTTGTTCCAAAGTCTAGTCTAGCTGAAGATTAGATTTTTTTCTTTCATAACATCCTTTATCAAATCAGGCTTGTCTGTCACTATTCCATGAACACCCATTTCTATAAGTTTCACTATCGTTTCTCTATCATTTATTGTCCAAACATGAATGAATAAGTCTTTTTCTTTGGCCTTTTGTATTAATTTACTATTTACAATATTTATTCCTTTCCAGTTAAGGGGTACTTGTAAAATTTTTGAATCTTTTCTTAGATAATTAAAAAATTTCAAATAAGCCACATCTTTCATACCCATAGAAACAATTGCTTTGGGGTTATCTTTTAGTACCTTATCTGTATGAGATGAACTAAAAGATGCGAAACATACTCTGTCAAAAGCTTTTAACTCTTTTACTATGCTGATACTTTCTTGGATTACTCCCTCAATTTTTAGATCAATATTAAATTTAGTCTCCGGAAAATTTATTAAGGTTTCTTTAAGGGTTAAAAGCTTGCAGTTTTTTTTAGAAAAGAATTTATCTATTTCTTTGAATGTAAGATTCTCCACCTTTAAATCAATATTAAAAAGTCTTTTTAAATCCTCGTCATGAAAAGCAATAATTTTGTCGTCTGATGTTTTCCTTAAATCAGTTTCAATATATTCAAAACCCATGTCGACAACAGATTTAAAAGCTTCAAAGCTATTTTCAACATAGTCATTTGAATCACCTCTATGTGACAAAGCTATGAAAGGTTTTGATTGATAATTATTTTCCATATAGAAAAAAAAGATATTTAGATTTAATATTAAAAGGTGGAATATATACTGTATTTTATATTAATTTTAATTTCCTTTTTTCTTGTTAGTTATCTTTATTTCTATCTTAAATTAGAGGATCCACAAAATATAAAAAAACCTTTAGTTGGAGAATTTGCGCCATTAAAGAATGGGAATATTTTTTTTCAAAAATTTAAATCTCAAAATCCGAATGGAGAAATAGTCTTTCTGATTCATGGATTTTCAACTCCAAGTATAGTTTGGAAAGGAGTGATACCTTTTTTAACAAATAGCGGTTTTGACGTCATAGCATATGATCATTATGGCAGAGGTTATTCATCAAGACCAAAAGTCAGTTACACGAAAGATTTTTATATTTCTACTTTATTTGAACTCAAAAGTTTTTTAAATATTGATCAAAAAATTCATTTAGTAGGTTATTCAATGGGAGGACCAATTGTTGGATATTTTGCCAACGAATTTTCTGACATGATATCTTCAGTAAATTTTATTGCACCGGCAGGATATATGAATCGGGATGGCTCAAACTCAAATTTTTTTCTTAAAGTCCTGACTCTTCCTGGAATAAGTCACTATATTTCAGTTGTCTTTCCTTCATTGATGTATGGAGGAAATTCATCAATAAAGTTATCTACTGAAGAAGATATAAATAAATTATCACAAACCGAGCTAAATAAAGTCTATGAAGATCAAATGAAATATGAAGGCTTTACAAGATCTCTTTTGTCTACTGCTAAACATTTCAACTTATTCAATACTAAAAATATGTATAAGGAGTTAGGTAAGAAAAATATAAAAACTTCTGTAATTTGGGGAAGTTCAGATGAGATAGTTTCAATCGAAGGATTAGATTCAATGAAAGAAGATATACCTAATATTAACATTGAAATTATAAAAAATGGTAAACACGATATTACATATGCTTTACCAACTCGAGTGGGAGAGTTTCTAGCTTCACAACTTCAAAGTTTTTTATAAAATGAATAAAAATGTTGGCGTAACTGAAGTTGTCCTTAGAGATGGTAATCAGTCATTACTTTCTACAAGATTAAAGCTAGAAGACTTGATTCCTATTGCATCAAAGTTGGACGATATTGGCTATTCCTCTATAGAGAGTTGGGGAGGAGCTATTTTTGATTCCTGCGTACGTTACTTAAATGAAGATCCTTGGGAAAGATTAAGAGAATTGAAAAAGGCAATGCCTAGGACAAAGCAACAAATGCTTTTAAGAGGTCAAAATTTAGTTGGTTATAAACATTACAGCGATGAAATTGTATTTAAATTTATTGAAAAATCCTCTGAAAATGGAATTGATATTTTTCGTATTTTTGATGCATTAAATGACCTTAGAAATATAAAACAAAGTATTAAAGCCGTTCAAGATAATGGTAAGCATGCCCAAGGTACTCTCGCATACACTATAAGTCCTATTCACACTCAAGAGAATTGGCTCGATTTAGCAAAACAGATTGAAGATTTTGGTTGCGACTCTTTATGTATAAAGGATATGTCTGGGATATTAAGTCCTGAATATGCTTTTAATCTAATATCAGAATTAAAAAAAATAATTCAAATTCCGATTCACTTACATACTCATGCCACAACAGGTATGTCCAATTTGACTAATTTGAGAGCAATAGATGCAGGAGTCGATAATATTGATACTTCAATTTCATCTATGAGCATGGGCTATGGTCACTCAGCGACTGAAACAATGATTTTTCTTATGAAAGAAAAGGGCATTCGCACAAAAATAAACCTAGAAGATTTAATTCCCGTTTCAAATTATTTTAAAAATATAAGAGAAAAATATAAAGAATTCGAAGGAAGCATGAAGGGCGTTGATATAGAAATGTTAGTTAATCAAGTCCCGGGAGGGATGCTCTCTAATTTAGAAACTCAATTAAAAAGTTTGGGTAAAATAGATCTTTTAGAGAACGTTGTGTCTGAAATTTATAATGTAAGAAAAGATTTAGGATTTGTCCCGCTTGTAACACCAGCATCGCAAATAATTGGTGCTCAGGCTTTGTCAAATATTGTCAATAAAAAATATGAGACTCTTTCTGTTGAGATAATAGATTTAGCATTAGGTTATTATGGCAAACTTCCAGGAAAATTAGATAATTCATTGTTAGAAAAAGCTAAAACGAATAAGAAGAGAATTACTCAAAGACCCGCAGACTTGTTAAGTGAAAAATTTTCTGATTTTCAAAATGATTTATCGATGTTTTGTAAAAAACTAGAGATAAATGATTTAAGTTCTATAGAAGAGCATGTTTTGACATTTATTCTAATTCCATACGGATCTGAAGATCTATTTAAAAGTTTAAACTCTTAGAAATAGAAAAAACTAATCCTTTATCATTTAAACTGCTATTTCCGTTTGAGTTAAAATGGTAATAAAAAAATTCAAGGTCTAGTTTGAATACTTCAAAACTCAATCCATATCTTGTATTAAATCCATTACTTCTAGGTTCGTTTAGAAAGGGTTTAAATTCTCCTGCAGAAATGTAATAAGTAACTTCTTTAAGAGAGAATTCATATTCTAGTTCAAAGTAATTTGGAAAATTATCAAGGCCTTTAAAAATATTTATCCTAAATCCATCAACTTCAACTTCAAAATTAAATTCATCGTAATTATCTTTTTTGGAATCAGGATAATTTGTTCCAATATACGTTAAGGAAAGCGAAACTTTTTCTTTTGGATAGATTTTATATCCCATTGAAAATCCTATTTCTCTATTCGGATATTTTGCAGAATCCGAGCAACAACTTTCTAGCCAAACATTTGTATAAAAACCATTTTCTAGAATAATTTCAGCTTCAGCTCCTAAAGTTGGATTATCATCATTTTGATCAATTCCTCTCCATATTGAGTCAGAATTTAATCCGAAAGATAATTCAACATCAGACATCATCGATGATGTAAGAAGTAAAAAAATGAAAAAATAAGTAGTTTTGGTCATAAAAAAAGCCTCTCAAAAGAGAGGCTTTTATTTTAACTTATAATAAGTTCTTAGAATGATCTACTTAAAGAAACATAAGCACCGTCATCATCAGACATACCTCTGTTAACACCAGTAGTATCACCTTCGAAATCATAGTAGTAGAAACCTACTGTGAAATCACCTACACCCCAGTCATAACCAACTAAAGTGTTTGAACCGAACTCTTCATATTCTCCATAAGAGATATTAAAAGTTCCTGGTCCAGCATCAATTGCGTACCCGACTTCGCTGTAAGAAGGCCCATTGTCTTGACCATCAGAATAAAGGATGTTTAATCCATAGATGTTGAAGTTAATGTATGCTTCTTCAAAGTCAGCAGCATTGTTACCAGGGTAAATGACAGAAATATAACCTATGTTGTAGGTCATGTTTTCAGCCATTTCACCAGTGAAACCAAGGTATACATCTAATTCCATAGATGCACCTGTAGCACCGCTAGAGTTTGAAGCCCATGTACCAATGTAGAAACCCAAATCAGTAGAAAGATCAAAACCACCGCTGACTGCTAGGTCACCACCAGTTTGAGTCATTCCACGCCAAATGTAATCACTACTTAAGCTAGCATTACTTGAGATTTCTACCGCGGATGCATAAGAACTTACGATTAAAAACATGCTCGTTAGAGCAATTTTTATTGTTTTCATATCATCTCCGTTTATAAATTTATAAAAGATATTCCGCATTAAACATTAAAAGGATGGCTGATTAAAGTTTTTTTTTATAAAAAAAGAGTTTTCTTACATAAAAAATGGAGAAAAACAAAACAAACTCACAAAAATGCTTCAGATTAAAAGGAGTTTGTAAACTAATTTATAACTTCTAGAAAAGGGTATAAAAGATTAAATACCGATTTTATGGGACCCCTCAGTAAGTAACTGAGGGGGATTGTTATTTAATAACTTATTGTGAAGTATCCACCATCTTGATCAGAGGCATCACCGACATCGGCATCATAATCACTGTAGTAAAAACCTAATGTAAAGTCTCCAACTGACCAGTCATATCCAACTAAATAATTTGATCCTGACTTATTGTAATCTCCATAAGAAATTGAAAAGCTTCCTGGTCCAGTATCAATTGAATAACCAACCTCAGTATAATCATTTGCAGAACCTAATCCTGCTGCATACGTTACGTAAGCTCCGAAAAAATCAAATGTTAAATAGAATTCTTCAAAATCCCATGCTTTAACACCTGGATAAGTGTAGGCAATATATCCCACGTCATAGCCAGCATCATCACTTAGTGAACCGGCAAAACCTAGATAACCATCTAATTCAAGTGATCCGATAGAAATAGTGTCATCATTAAGATCATTGGCTGTTCCACCATCGTTATCAGTATTTATTGCATTTACATTTGCGGCCCAAATTCCTAAATAGAAACCGCTATCTTCTTCAAGGTCAAAACCACCGCTTACAGATGGATCGCTTGCATTTTGAGTCATGCCTCTCCAAATGTAGTCTGTTGTAACAGCAACATTTCCTGAAAAGGAAACTGCTCCGAAACTCAAACTACTCAAGGAAATTAATGAGGTAAATAAGAATTTTTTTAATGTTTTCATGAATTCTCCTAATTTAAAATTTATATAAAAATTATACTGTTTAGGAAATATCTAATTCTTTTGACTTTTCAAGAAGAAAATCATTATTTTGTTTCAAAATAGTGCCTTAAAGGTAAAAAGGTAAAAATTATTGAATTTTTTTAGTGCACTGTTTTTTATTTACATTTATGGTCTTTTTTAGAAAATTTCTCTGTGTTTTAATATATCTTTCTAAAGTAATGGAATACCGAGCACTCGTAACTTCTGAAGAAGGTAAATCCTTCTTAAATAGAATTGAAAATAGAGATACTTCTTCTCTCGCAGAAAATGATACTTTAATAAAAGTAAAATTTTCCTCTTTGAACTATAAAGATGCTCTATCTGCCTCGGGTAATAAAGGCGTTACTAGAAATTATCCTCATACTCCTGGAATAGATGCTGCAGGAATAATTGAGGAAACATCAAGTTCGGAATTCAAAATAGGAGATGAGGTCATAGTAACTGGCTATGATCTTGGTATGAATACCTTCGGAGGTTTTGGTGAATATATTAAAGTTCCTAATAATTGGATTATTAAGAAACCAGATAACCTATCGCTTTCAGAATCTATGGCTTTTGGGACTGCAGGATTAACTGCAGGATTATGCTTAAGAAAACTTTTGCTTCATGGTTTAAAGCCAGACGATGGTGAAGTTTTTGTAACAGGTGTAACCGGAGGTGTTGGGATCATCAGTTTAATGCTCCTTAATAAAATGGGTTTTAATGTTACCGCTATAACCGGAAAAATGGACCAAGCAGACTTATTATCCAATTTAGGAGCAAAAAAAATTATCGATAGAAATGATTTAGATACCGAATTAATTTCTCCTTTGCAAAAACCCATTTATGTTGGTGGAATAGATGCCGTTGGTGGCAAGATATTATCTAATTTGCTTTGTTCAACTCACCAAAGGGCTGCGGTAGCTTGCTGTGGAATGGTGGGAGGTTTATCTCTTGATACAAGTATATTTCCATTTATTCTTAGAGGCTTGTCTCTTTTAGGTGTAGACTCTGCTGAATCTCTTCTTACTGTTAAAGAAGAAGTTTGGAATAATTTTGCTTCTTCTTGGAAACTTGAAAACATTGACGAGAACATAAAAAATATTTCTTTAGATGAACTTCCTGAAGAAATAGAGAAAATTTTGAAAGGAGCACAAATAGGAAGAGTGAGGATAAAGTATGACTGACAATAATAATTTTAATGAAAAGATTGCAAATGAAGATAGCAAATTGGATTCTTTCATGTCTGTTCTGATAATCTTGGCTGTTACCGGAATTATAGTTTTTTGGGTAGCAAATCAATAATGTCTGTTTCAAAATTATTTGAAAATACGAGGCTGCCAGTTATTGCTGCGCCTTTGTTCATTATTTCTTATCCTGAACTAGTAATATCTCAATGCAAAGCAGGTGTAATTGGCTCTTTTCCAGCTCTTAATGCTAGACCAGCTGAAGAACTTGAGAAGTGGATTGTTCAAATTTCTTCTGAACTCGAAAAATATAAAAAAGATAATCCTGATGAAGTTGTATCGCCATTTGCAGTAAACCAGATTTGTCATAGTTCCAACGATCGTTTGGAGCACGATGTGGAGATTTGTGTGAAGCATAAAGTACCTATGGTTATTACAAGTTTAAGAGCGCCAAAGTTTGTAGTAGATGCCATACA
>CEUJ01176931.1_pt1 | contig 21399 bp, 10 predicted proteins | sample 361531 | NCBI WGS metagenome assembly CEUJ01 (sample SAMEA2622842, study PRJEB7988) | marine metagenome | biome: marine biome (ENVO:00000447); feature: marine epipelagic mixed layer (ENVO:xxxxxxxxx); material: "saline water (ENVO:00002010), including plankton (ENVO:xxxxxxxx)" | depth 140 m | reverse complement strand
TTCTTCCCGGGCAGGGTCCGCAGGGACAAGTGGGCGAAGCAGGCTGAGGATCTCGATAACTGATGCTACAGTCTCCGGAAACCGACTACTGTTTCCTCCGGATCTTCTTGTTCTGTAGGTAAAACTCCAATTTCCTCTAGCCCAGTGGTAATCTCAGCAATTGGGGACGACTCGCCGATGCTTCCGTTCGGCTTTTTGTTCTTGCAGACCAGATAAACTTCAGATGATGCATTACGACTTGCTATTGGGGAGAACCTCCTAACGAATGAGAAACGACCCCTACATGCCTTTACCAATAATTCAATTCCAGTACCTTGGAACGCCTTCGTCACGAATGACCCCCCGGGCGCGAGAATCTTGACAGCCACATCCAGTGCCATCGCAGAGAGTTCCAAAGAGATGGCCTGGTCTGTATCGTACCTTCCAGTCAGGTTAGGTGATATGTCCGAGATCACAGAATTGAAGGCATTGCCTTCATTTTCATCCAAGACTTTGTCCAATATCAATGGGTCCATGATGTCCCCAACCAAAAGTGTAGCCCCGGGCAAGGGCTCGGTTGTGCGCAAGTCTACTCCTACTACCTTGCCGTCCATCCCCACGACCTCTATTGCCACTTGTGTCCACCCGCCGGGGTGGCAGCCTATGTCCAGTACAGAGTCCCCTTGTCGCATGAGGTTGTATTTGTCTTGTATTTGTTTGAGCTTGAAAGCAGACCTCGCCCTGTACCCGCTGTTTTTGGCTTGGCGCCTCCAAGGATCGCGTTGATGTTCTTGGTACCATCGCTTTGCCATGGACTTGGACCCATGCACTCCGTTATGAAGGGTCGACGCTTCGGAAAGTTAGATGCGACGATTTTTGATGGCTGTCTTGATCGCCACCCTAGTTGGACTACCCTCGCTGGCAAGCACAGAATCAGAATCAAGATTTCATTCTAATGGGTCCGGTGCAACGGTCCTGATTGAGGAGCACACGGCCACATATTGCCAGACATGCGCACAAATTGACCCCATGGTTCTTGATTTCTTGCGAGATAATGGCAATCGAGCGATCAGAGTAGCACTCCACCCACCGGCCGACGACCTCTTGGGAACTGAGATCTCAACCCACAGGCTCTCCCTCTCGGAAGACAATTTATCTGTCACGCCGACATTTGTTATGGATGGCGATATTGTTTCACGGGGATACGTGGATAGAACGGACTTGCAACTGAACCTGCGATCAGCGGAGCTCGACAAAAGAGGCATATTGTCATTGGAGGCTGAAGTATTGATTTCAGGGAATGCTATTCAAGTGACATATCCAAGCCTAGATTTAGAGCAGAATCAGACACTGACGATATTCATTGTTGAGAGGGTAGTTGTCCATGATCATGGGATAAGTCCCAATGGCCTAGATCAGAACCATGACGTCGCTAGAGGGATGATCTCGATTGATGATGAAAATAATGTAAAGGCCGAATTCATCCCAGACAGATGGAATGCATCAGTGCCTCAAAACGTAAATCACAGCGTTAGATTTCTACTAAGCGATGATGATGACCCACTCTCTTTCGATGTGGTGTTGGCTGTGGAATCCCGGGAAGAGGGGCCAAACAAGATTCTCTCCTCAACAATAGTCCGTCTTTCAGAGGAAACTGGGGGTGAATCCAAAATGACCCCGTTGGTACTTGTCCTTGGCATCGGAGTGGTGTCAACGATGGCGTTCATAATCCAATCTCGGAAATGAGGGATTCAGCACACCATCTCACGGCCTCTTCAGAATTCATTTCTGGTTGGAAGCCAGAGGAGTACAATTTGTCCACATTGAGCCAGGTCTTGGGCACATCTCCAGCCCAGCCCCTGTCGCCACCCGTGTAGTTTATTGCTACATCTTTGAGGCCTGTGGCTTCTATGACTATTTCCGCTATTCTTGATACGGAAACTGTTTGATCTGTTCCAAGGTTGTACAGAGCCGTTTTCCCGTGATCGAGGCCGATGACATGAAGCATTGCTTCGACTGTGTCTACTACGCCCATGTAGGACTTTTCCTGTCTACCGTCCCCGAGTACTTCTAATGCAGACGGGTTCTTTTGCAATTTGTGGATGAAATCGTAGATTACCCCGTGCGTCCCTCTAGGGCCCACGATGTTGGCAAATCTGTGTATCCAAGCTACAGCTCCAAATGTGCCCGCCCAAGCTGAGATTAGTGCCTCTGAGGCTAACTTCGAAGCACCATACAATGATATCGGCAATGTTGGACCGTAGCACTCTGGAGTTGGCATTTCACCAGCCTCGCCGTACACCGCGCTCGAACTGGAGAAGGAAATTTTGGAGACGCCCGATTTCCTCATCCCCTCGAGAACGTTGTAAGTCGCTAAGGTTCCTTGTTTGAGGTCTGTGTCTGTGACTTCGATACCCAAACGGATATCCGGGTTTGCCGCCAAATGGTGTACAACATCTACTCCGGCCATTGCACTGCTGACTAAATCTAAGTCCAGCAAGTCCCCCAGTACGATCTCAACGTTGCTATCAGAATGGTGTTTCAGGAATTCAATGCGCCCAGAAGACAGATTGTCCAACACTCTGACTGTCTCGCCCCTTGAGACAAGTGCGTCAACCAAGTGACTCCCAATGAAACCAGCTCCTCCTGTGACTAGGTGCATGCCCACGCGACGGGGATTCTTTGTTTGACACCTTCGGGTGTCTGGAGACAGTTTGAATGCCAATATTTCCACCATTCCACCCACATTGATCCGAACGCTTCATTGGCACCTCCCCCTCAAGTGAGATCGTGGAAGAGCCCATAGACGATGAAGCGGAATTCTGGAAGAGGTTTTTTGAGTCCATCCAACCGTTCAGGATAGCCATATCTGGTACGCTTTCAAATCTAGCCGACACGCCACCTGTCAAGGTAATCAGGAAAACGATGACCGTAATTGAGGCGGGTACTGAGAAGGCTGGCAATGTTGGTAAGAGAATTTCGGAGTATAGCTATGCAGCGATACTCAGGTCTCCGGGCATAGTTGTCGCACTATTGCTCCTGACTACCGCTCTTATCGGCAGAGATGCACTGGAGTTCGAGCACCAGATAAACGGGGATGTCGAGATCTACCTTCCGGATGGTGCCGATTCAACAGAATTGTTGAAGCAGGTTAGAGAACAATGGGCTACGGACATTGTGATCCTCTATGTGCAGACCAACAACGCCGCGACCGCGTCCGGAGAAAGGGGGACCGAGAACATTACCGATCAGGATATCCTGAGACAAATATCATGGATCGAGGGGGACGACCTCACTTTCGACCTTGGAGGCTACAGGTCCGGGCTTGACAGGTACAAAGACGACCGTGGCACTAGGGATGGAGTGGTATGGGTCCTCTCTCCGGCTCAAATAATCAAAGAAGCGAATTCCTCTTCTTATCGTTTTAATTGTGCACTGGAGCGCTACGCTCTTCCCACAGGCCAACAAGAAAACTGCGCTGTTGCATCGTTGAATCCTTACACCGGATACTCGATACCGCAAGGGTCAGGAGCCCAAGAAAGAATTGACCAGTACGTTGAGAATGCCGGCTCACTGATGGAATCCTTCGTCAGGGACACCGATGGGGATGGAATTTGGGATACAGGGGTTGTGATAATGGGCATAACATTCGATATGTCCGATACGGAGATACCTCCTCGTGACGATCCTAAGGGAATAACTGAGGATAACCCTTCTGGCCAGATTAAGGACCACAAGGCATTCCTAACCTACGCTGACTTATTGATCCATGAAGAGTCAAGGCCAGAAGACTGCGAGTTGTGTCACAGGGTGTATGAGTCTCCCACCCATTCATGGGACTTGGAAAGGGCTGATGTGATACCGAATAGAGAGGCGGTGACAATCACTGGCTTGACTCCTGTTCTGCATGACGTCTCGGACGCAATTTACGATGAATTGATGGACGTCATGCTCCCATTGAGTTTGCTCTTCGTCGGAATAATGATGTTTGCCCTGCATAGGAACGCCAAGGTCATCCTCATCTGTGGCACACCGATTATCATGACACTGTTCATCACATTCGGCACCATTGTCATAACAGATAGGATGCTAACTCCTATGATCATCTCCGCTGGACCGATATTGGTCGGCTTGGGAGTGGACTATGCACTCCACTTGACCAATAGGATAGAAGAGAACAGGGTCAGGATATTGGAACAGAGGGCCGAGCGAAATTGGGCTCTTCGAAGGGACGGTCAACCAGAGCATGATCTTGATCCGTGGGACCCGTCCATAAGCCTCGGTGCGACGGTCTCCGCAGCATTGACAACAGGTCATGCAATACTTTTGTCGGCCCTGACGACAATAATCGGCTTCAGCGTTTTGATGTGGCCGTCGATCGTCCCAATAGCACCAATGAGGACGGTGGGCCTGACGCTTCTATTGGGCATATTCACGACTTTCATAGTATCAATGGTCATGGTGCCGGCGTTGGTACAACTTCTCAGATATCGGAAAACCCCCTCCGCCGCATTCGACTCCCTCTGGGACAAGATAGGCGAGGTGCCTGTACGAGTGTACTTGTTGGTATTGATCATCGCGGGCGCCTTCACCGCCTATGGGGTGATGATTCTCGATGATGAGTTGGGTAAGGAGATAACCGGTTCTGCAGATGAGGTGCCCCCGGGATTAGCATCCTATGAGGCACTGAGGGAGTACAGCATAGAATTCCAAGGAGGGCAGACGAACATGTTCATCGTTGACGCCGAAGCCAGGGGCGAATTGAATGGCACTGCACCAATCAGGGACCTCCCCATACTGGACGCGATTGAGAGGATGCAGATCGAGGTCAATAATGTACCAAACACCACATCAATCTCACTCGTGGACATCCTGAAGGCCATACACGTCGACTCCCAATCATTGGGAGTCAATCTGGTCTCGACCAGCCTTTGGGACCTCATACATGATGAGTGCTGGGATGAATCGCAGAATCCCTTCCGTCCAGACTGCCTGCCCTACGCAATCACATCCAGAGAGGCTATGGTGAACGTTGCTTTTGACACACTCTCCCCAGAGATACGATCTATGTTGATGAATGCCGATCAGGCCGGTGTGTGCCAGCAGCCCTCGCCTTGTGAGACAAAGACACTGGTGTATGTCAACCAGCCGTACATAGCACTGAAGGAGGCCAAGGTACTGAGGGAGGCTATTGATGACCATCTCAGGGGCGAGTCAAGCTGTAATGGGCCACTTTCGTGTTCAGCGCTTGGCCTAGATGGTGCGGTAAACAGCTTGCTCACAGGGGGCCTGCCGGTCTCTCTGGACATAAACGAGGGAATCCACGACGCCCAAAGGGATACCACCCTATCCACGATCCTCATACTTCTAGTAGTAATGTCAATACTCTTCAGGTCCCCTAGGATGGCCGTCTTCACTATGGCTGCCGTAGGGGTCGTTGTCCTCTGGCAACCCATCCTGATGAGGTTTGGGGGAGTCAACGTCAATGTTTTCACTGCGATGATTGGTACGATCGTATTTGGGATCGGTGTCGATGATTCTATTCACATCGTTGACAGGATAAAAGACGAGGGTGAGAGCCCAGCTGGCATTGCGAAGTCAGTCGCGAGATGCGGCCAGACAGTTTTCGAGACCACTGCTACCACGTGCGCTGGATTGGCAGCAGGTTTGTTCGTGGCCATCCCGGGGCTGCGAAACTTCTTCGTTTTGATGATGGCATTGCTTTTCCTAGCACTGGTAGCGAGTTCCATAGTCTTACCAACAATAGTGGTGGCATATCGTGAATTGACCTCAAGGCTCATGGGTAGAGGCCCGTGGCTGGACTATGAGGAATCCGGCTCACTATCCTCCGGATTCAAGTCGAATTGATCCAGACCACAATGACAAATTTGTGAGGGTGCAGGGAGTAAGCCCCTTTCTGTTCACCTTACGGCTGGTTGCATTCAACTTAGCATCCTACCCGGCCCTAGCAGATGCTGCTTGACGGGCCTGCTTGGACTTGCTCCAGCGGGGGTGGCCGTTTCATCCATGTTGGCGAAACCTCCTCCTTCAGGATTCACCGTTAACTCGCCACACGGTTCGTTTCTGTTCCAGAGCCGACCCTCCCGGGCCCCTGGCGTTAACCAGGCCGCTCGCATCTTGGAGAGGGGACTTTCCTCAGTGTCGAACACTGTCAGCAACCCTCCTGCTCCCTCATGCCGCGGAACACGTCGATGGACATCAAACGTTCGGTCAACGCTGTGAGCCTGAGAAACTTTTCATTTCGAGTCGATGCCGCTGGTATATGGACACCGAAGAGAGGAAGAGGCTGGCAGGCATAGAGGCATGCAAGTGGGTGCGGGATGGAATGTCACTGGGTCTTGGCACGGGATCCACGGTGTCCCACACGGTCCTCGAGATAGGGAGGTTGATCTCGGGGGGCTCAATCTCCGTCGTTGGGGTACCAACCAGCCTAGCAACCCGCGAACTGGCAATGAGTGTTGGCATACCCTTGGTTAGCCTGTCCGAGGTCGGGGTACTCGACTTGGTTATCGATGGAACGGATGAGTTCGATCCAGAATTCTCACTCATCAAAGGCGGAGGGGGTGCTCTCACCAGGGAGAAGATAGTCGCTCAGTCCTCGAATGCCATGATCGTCGTCGCCGACGAGAGGAAGCAAGTTGACGTACTGGGGAAGTTCCACCTCCCCGTGGAGGTACTGCAGTTCGAGTGGGAGGCCACCAGAGGCCTGTTGTCTGCTCTATGCCCAGGGACGGTCTCTATCCGGGGGGGCGAGCGACCATTCGTCACCGACAACGGGGGGTTCATACTCGATTGCAATTTTGGCGAATCGATTACCAACCCAAAGTCACTGGAGTCAGAGATCCTTTCGATAGCGGGGGTCGTAGAAGTCGGCCTTTTCTGCGACATGTGCGATGTGGTTATCCTAGCAGGAGAGGGCGAGGTTCAGACCATCGTCAAAGAGGGCGGAAGGCTAAGTTAACCAATCGCTGTTGTTATAGAGGAATCCCTGAACCGGTAGCTGGGTCTGTAGCTTAGTCAGGTAGAGCGACGGGCTCTTAACCCGTAGGCCGCGGGTTCGAACCCCGTCAGACCCGCCAAAGATCAAATCAATCGCAGCGTTGAAACGCGGGATGTACCGCCCTGAGCCTAAGGTGAGGCCATGAAGACGCAGTGGATTGGTGACGTCTTGAGTGGCTCTCTGAACCAAAAAGAGGTCCACCTCAAGGGGTGGATTCACAGATCAAGGGGGTCAAACGCCATCAGGTTTGTCGTACTTCGGGACTCTACAGGAACCCTTCAGTGCGTGGTGAAGAGGGACAAGGTGGGAGATGCATCCTTCGAGGAAGTCGCTTCAGCGCTTATCGAGTCCAGCCTGGAGATCAAAGGAACGGCCATACCAACCGACAGAGAGCATGGGTATGAGATCCAAGTGACCGAAGCCAAAGTCGTTGGGCCAGTAGACCCCTCGAACCCCTTCCCAATCACGGAGTCCGCCATGGAGGAGGCTGACGGCGGCGAGACTGAGTTCTTGCTGGACAACAGGCACCTCTACCTGAGGACAGGTAGGATGACGACGATGTTGAAAATCAGATCATCGGTTTTCGGTGCGATCCACTCGTTCTTCCGGGATCGTGACTTCATCGAATACCAAGCCCCCAACTTCGTCGCCGGGGCCGTAGAGGGGGGTAGTACCTTGTTTGAGGTCCCGTATTTCGGAAGGAAGGCCTACCTCACTCAGTCTTGGCAACTCTATGCAGAGGCCGCCATGCCCGCACTCGAGCGACTCTACACCATCGCACCATCATTCAGGGCCGAAAAGAGTCGGACAAGGAGGCACCTGACGGAGTTCTGGCACGCTGAGATGGAGATAGCCTGGGCCGACAACAACGACGTAATGGACCACGGGGAGGCGCTTGTTAGGCACATAGCCCGGACTCTGCTAACTGAGAGGCCCGCTGAATTGGAAAGTCTGGGAAGGGATCTCGAGGTCATCAGGAGATTCGCAGATTCGGATTACCCCAGAATCCGGTATGACGAGGCCGTGGAGCGGCTTAAGTCCAAGGGAGTGGAGATAGAGTGGGGCCAGGACCTGGACTACAGCAAGGAGAAGATCCTCACAGCGGACTTTGATGTGCCGCACTTCCTAACGCACTACCCCAAGGTAGCCAAGCCCTTCTATCATAGGCAGGACCCGGATAACCAGGATTACGTCCTCTGTCACGACCTCCTTGCTCCCGAGGGCTACGGGGAAATAATTGGAGGAGGTGAGAGGACCTGGTCCGAGTCTGAAATCCTAAAGAGGATCGACGATGAGGGAACCCCTAGGGACCCCTACGAGTTCTACATCGACATCAGGAGATACGGCGGGGTTCCACACGGGGGCTTCGGACTGGGGGTGGACAGGGTCTGTGCGTGGCTCGCCGGTGCTGACCACATCCGGGAGACGATCCCATTCCCACGTGATTCACGTAGGGTCACCCCCTGAGTCCTGATAATCCTCATACGGACCCCCCCTGTCCACTCATCATGGATCCCGGATTTGACCTAGCCAACCCAACCGAGGAGCACAGGATGCTGAGGGACATGGTGCGAAACTTCGTTCAGGAGGAAGTCGAGCCTCAAGCCCATGAGCATGATCGGCATGAGAAGTTCAATGCCGAACTCTTCCGTAAATTAGGGGATCTCGGTCTGCTTGGCATCACCATAGGAGAAGAATACGGGGGCGTTGGGATGGACGCCACCGCAGTGGCGATAGTTAACGAGGAACTCTCCTACTCGGACCCTGGTTTCTGCCTAGCATATCTAGCTCATGCGCAATTGATGGTCAACAACTTGGCATTCAACGGAGACGAAGGCCAGAAGGGTCGGATACTACCACTCGTTTGCAGTGGGGAGTGGATAGGATGCATGGGGATGAGCGAGCCAGGCCATGGGACCGATGTCTTGGGGATGACCACATCCGCGAGTCCCCAGGAGGATGGAACATGGTTGCTGAATGGCAGGAAGATGTGGATCACGAACGGGGTCATTGACGATGGTAGCACCCCCGCGGACGTATGCATGGTCTATGCCAAGACCGGTCAAGACGACGATGGTAGGCAACAGATCACCACCTTCATCGTAGAGAGGGGGATGGAGGGGTATTCGGTCGGCCAAAAGATACTGGACAAACTAGGGATGAGGGCCTCCAACACGGCAGAGCTGGTGTTTGACGACGTGAGGATCCCAAGTGAGAATGTCGTAGGCAAGCCCGGGGAGTCCACCGTCCACATGATGCGAAATTTGGAGATTGAGAGGATAGCACTCGCCGCCATGGCAGTTGGGATCTCTAGAAGGTGCCTCTCAATAATGAACCAGTACGCCTCGGAGAGGGAGGCCTTCGGGAGGAGGATCAGGGATTTCGGCCAGATCCAGAGGCACATAGCGGAGTCATGGGCCGAGTACAGGGCAATGAGGGCCTATGTTTACGACACCGCCCTGAACACGAGGTTGTCTGAATCCGGCAACAGGCTTGACAGCGATGGGGTCAAGCTATACTCGACGACGGCCGCCAAGAATATCGCAGACAGGGCCATCCAAGTCCTAGGGGGCTATGGCTATGTAGGGGAGTACGTCGTTGAGAGGCTCTGGCGGGACTCCAAGCTACTTGAGATCGGGGGAGGGACCCTTGAGAGCCATCAGAAGAACATAGCCAGGGATCTCGGCAAGGATGGCAGTCCGATCAACAACTGACGAGACACTAACTCGGTCCAGGAGCCTTTGTTCGGCTTCATTCGATGTCTTCAATGAGAGTCATCCTCAAGGTCTCACCATCGTAGGAGAGGGACTTGAAGGCCACCTTGAGATCCCCTTGGCCGAATGGATCCTCGATCATGGGGGAGGAGCCCCTGAATAGGCCCAATACCTCCTTGTATTCCGTCGTCCCAACAATGGCCACTGCCTCGTAGACCGCGGACTCAGCACCCTCATCGAGCAGGTCATCGCCTTCTCCGCCGCGTATCACAGTTCTTTGTATCCTCCGCTCGATCGAAACGGTGAGCGACTCGCATTCAATCTCAAGCGTCTTCCTCTCGGTGTTGCTCGGTGCAAGGAGGTCGCTGCTTGCAATCATGTTGATCCCGGAAAGTCTGAGTTGCATGGCCACCGCATCGCATTGGTGCTTTTGCACCTTGCGCCTGTTGCTGGTCGATGGTAGTCCCGCCAGGACTCGAACCTGGGTCCCCGGGACCAAAACCCGAGATGATGGACCACTACACTACGGGACTCTGGCTAACCTGCGGGGGGTCGCGGTTTAGGACTTGTCGACTCCGCCCCCGGAACCATCATGCGTGGTGACTCAGCCGGAGAGGCATGCAGGTATCGTCAATAGGAGTGGTTGGTGCAGGACAGATGGGGGCTGGAATAGCACAGGTTTCGGCATGTGCGGGCTACTCCCTGACGCTCGTAGACATCAAGGCGGACGTGATCGAGAGTGGAGTTGCCTCGATCAGGTCCTCTTTGACCAGGATGGTCTCCAAGGGAAGGTTGGACCAGAAAACCTCTGATGAGGCCCTAGACAGGATAAAAACATCGCTGGATCTGGGGGACCTCGCAGAATGCGATCTCGTTGTGGAGGCCATACCAGAGGTGTTGGATCTGAAGACCAGCACCTTCAACAGACTGGATGCAATCTGCAAGCCATCCGCCATTCTGGCAAGCAACACATCCTCGATATCGATCAACACCATCGCAGAGTCGACCTCTAGGCCTGAAAGGGTCATTGGAATGCATTTCATGAATCCAGTCCCGATAATGAAGCTCGTCGAGGTCATCAACGGCACTCATACAACGGAGCTCGTCACCTCAGAGGTGATCTCCGTCATCGAGGCGCTGGGGAAGACCCCCTTGCAGTGCAACGACTCTCCGGGTTTCGTATCAAACAGAATACTCTGCCCAATGATAAACGAGGCAATCATCACATTGGACGAGGGTGTGGCTGAAGTGGACGCCATCGACGGAATCATGAAGCTCGGGATGAACCACCCCATCGGCCCCCTTGCATTGGCCGACCTGATAGGCCTGGATACGGTGTTGAACATCATGCGGGTTCTGCACGAGGGACTCGACGACGAGAAGTATGCTCCATCTCCATTGTTGGTGTCGATGGTCAACGAGGGCAAATTGGGGAGAAAAACCAAAATCGGTTTCTACAATTATTAATTTCTCATAGCATATATATGATTGTATTTCCCCAATGATCCAAGGCTCAGTGTAGCGGTTTCACGGATTTGTTATTTTTATACTAAAATCGTGACCCTGACAGGTTGAGACCTACCTCTGAAACCCCTCAGATACCCCAGTGTTCTTGAAGAAAGAATTCGACATTGTTATATCCTTCCCCGGACGTGATCACGCCCAGTGACGTCTATGTCGAACGACCGCAGCCGAACCATCGTCCTTGCTACGCTAATGATTGCAGCCCTATTGACACCCGCCTTGTCCACCGTGGACGAACGGGTGGAAATGAAGGAGGATCCAGTGATTATGGAAGCCCCTCCGAACCCATGTTTGGGTTATGATGCCTGTACGGGTCTAGACGCCGGGGGGTACAATGCGAACAACCAGATTTGTGCAACTGGAGGATCTTGTCCGACCCTGGATCTGACGCCCTACGTCGAATCGGATCAGGTCACATCCTTCTACGGTCACGTCAACGGATTCTCAGGCTGCGGAGCCACCACTTGCGACGATGACGATGTCTACCTACTAGATGTCCCGGCTGGATACCAGACAAACATAACCACTGCTTGGAATTCAACGGTCAGGCACCACTCTCTGGCCGTTTACAATGCTGACGGATGGTCGGGTTCCGGCACAGGCGGCTTGACAACTATCCAATCGAACACGTGCACCGCCACTGCCAGCGCTGGCACGTGCTATGTCGAGGCAGGGGCTATGTCAGCAAGCACGATAGCCATCTACCTTGACTGCGCCTTCAGTGGGTGCCAGGGCAACAACCCCCAGGACTACAGGCTCGACATCGAGTTCTTCTTCCCCGGCGACAATGGAAACATCGGGGACTACACCGAGGAGACCCTAGTCGTCTCCAGTACTCTACTAGAGACCGTCCAAGACAGCTTCTACGCACCAGTCTACCAAGGAAGCGCGACGAGTGACACTGGGACATTCGATGTGGTTTCCGGCCAGACTGTAGGCATCATGCTCTCCTACTGTGACAGCTTCTGCGACACAGAGAGCAGAATCACGATCACAGGCCCTGGGTCGATAAACGACGTCTTCTTCCCACTGGGATACCAGCCCAGCGACATTGGAACCATCATCACATCCTACACCACACCTGGAACCTACACCCTCTCGGTCGACGACCCAGGGTGGGGCGATGGCGGAATCGGCGCCGATGCGGTCCTGACTGCAGACGCAGGGAATGTCACAGGCCTCTTCCAGACTGATGGATTCGACCTGCAATCGGTGTCGATGGGAATGGTCACGGACACTGCGGACGAGCAGGATGTGTGGGCCGTGCTCATACCAGAGGGATACCTTGTCGACGTGACATTGTCATGGGACAACAGCGCTGACCTCGACCTCGCGCTGTATGGGGACTACGCACTCACAGACATGATCGACGACTCGATCTACAACAACCCAGAGCTCGTCACGAGCACGGATCAGGACTGGGACGACATAGCATGGATAGAGGTCGTCTGGTGGTCCGGCTTCGGCGTGAGCGACGCCATCTACACGCTGACTGTGGACTTCATCCCAGTCTCAGGCGTGCCGTGCTACAACCAAGACGACGGCGGATCTCCAGACACATACTACGACGTCTTCACCGGCGATGCAGGACACGAGGACATCCCATCGACGAAGGTGATCGACACCTCTGCAGGCTCCGGCACCATCAGGGGCATGATATGCGGTGGTTACGATGACACCGATGCCTACAACTTCACCGTCGCACCCGAGACTGGGATTTTCGCAACGCTCGTCTTCGATGACGAACATGACTACGACATGGGATTCGACCTGTCTAAGGAGATAGCCGCTACCCCCGGGACATGGACCTCGATCGATCAAGAGATGAACGCCCAGGATGGCATGAGGTCCGTGACCTCGAACGTGAGCTACAACCCAGGATCAGGCGTCACATGGACGCTTGAGATGTACGACTCGTTCGGCGACGGTTGGAACGGCAACTCGATCGACATCATCGTTGATGGCGTGGTTGTCCTTGACGATGTGACCCTATCTAGCGGATCATTCGGTTCACTCAGCTTCCCAGTAAGCTGTGGCTCGGTGGTCGATGCCAACATAGACTGGAACGGCTCTTGGGATTCCGAGGTCTCGTACGAGATATTCAACCAAGACGGTGCATCAGCAGGTGCAGCATCGTATTTCGACAACATCGGACTCCCCAACCACGGGGACCTCGAGGACCTCATCGTCACATGCGCCGGCGGTCCACCACCGCCGATCACCTACATCGTCGGCCTCGGCGGGGCCCTACCTCAAGACGACCTCGAGTACAATTACACCATCACCTGGTCCACCTACAGCCAGACGGCGACATGGACGAACCCAGCGGACGACGCTGGCATGGGCCTGGATGCAGGGGACGACTACCTGACTCGAATGACACTCCCGACCATGAACAGCAGCTACATCGGCTCTGCCCACGACGTCTGGGACTCATCGGATCAGTACGAGATATACGTCCCAGAGAACTACGGGCTGAGAGTCACCCTGGGATACCCTGCGGACACCTACATGTCGCTGACCATCGGAGACAACGACTCCTTGGACGACGTGTCGGAGTATGACGAGGGGGAGTACCCCCAGGTCGCATACTCGCTCTTTGACGACGGAGGGGAGACCTTCGTCCTGTCCGTCGACATGATCCGCGGAAGCGGGGACTACTCGATGCTAGTCGAGATGCTATGGCCAGAGAACACGCTCAACCCCGAGAACGACTGCGGCATAGGCGAGGACTTCAACCACTTCCCATGGGGCCCCCAGGCGCCGTGGGATACGAACTGGGTGAACCACACAGGGATGGACACGCCGACGACCACCGACATCGGCCCCACTGGCGGAACATGCACAGCATGGATGGACGCAGCATGGGATCCCGAGGACAACGTAAGGATCTCCATCCCTGAAAACCACTTCCTAAACGTGACCATCGAGGCACTCACAGACCTCAACGACGAGGACACAGGCTTCTCGATACAGGAGGACTTCCTTGGCTTCACATTGCTAGCGTGCCCGTACTTCGACACGGAGTGCGGAACGGACGAGTTCTATCAGGTCTCAGGATTCGGAATCATCAACAACATCGGTGAGAACGCGACCATGTCCACCGGATCAGCGCCACTGGGCGGAGGATACGTCCACTTGAGGTCCTACATAGGTCAATTCGGAAGCGGCCCCACGACCGAGAACCTCGAGTACCAGATCACACTTGAGTTCATCAACGTATCAGAGCTCTGGTTCCCGACAGACGACGCGGGCTCAGGATCAGATGCCTGTGCGGCAATGCTCTGCGGAATCAACGTGACCAACCTGATCGGAGCATCGACCTCGGGCGTGAACGCCACATTCAACTCCACCAGCGGAGACCTAGAGTCCCTGCATTGGGACGGCTATGTTTCCGCAACAAACGACAAGGACGACGCATACCAGTTCTACGTCCCGCAGGGGTACTTCTACGAGATATGCGTCGAGTGGGACGGTCAGAACTGGTGGGGCTTCGACCCCAACACCATGATCCGGGTCTTCGCCTATGGGGACGGTTCTGGCGAGTACCCATCCTCCAGTGGGTTCTGGAACACCTTCCCCCACTCCGGAGCCTCGGGTTCCATCTGCATAGAGAGCTACAACATGGCTGGCTTCGGGGACGTCTCAGGCCAAACGAACTACTTCCTGATCAACGACTTCTCCGGGAACGTCAATTGGCCGTCCAACGTAGACATGCTTGATTACGTGGACTACAACGTCACTGTGACCTTCAGCAGCCTGGACAGGGACGGAGACGGATGGCTAAATGACGACGAGGACGCATGTGGAACAGATGCCGACGACCCCGCATCAGTACCCACCGACACCGATGCTGACGGCATATGCGACTTCCTCGACGCTGACTCCGACGGGGATGGCGTAGCAGACATCGACGACGCCTTCCCATACGATCCCAACGAGACCGATGACACCGATGGTGACGGAGTGGGCGACAACAGCGACGACGACACCGATGGCGATGGCTGGCTCGACGAACTCGAGAGGGACTGTGGCACCGACGCCATGGACGAGACCAGCATCCCAGCCGACTTCGACATGGACATGATCTGCGACCCATTGGACCCAGACGACGACAACGACACATGGACGGATGCCTTGGACGCATTCCCATTCGATGCCGCTGAGTGGGCCGACAACGACAGGGACAACATCGGCGACAACGCAGACCCAGACGACGACAACGACAACTTCACCGACCTCACAGAGATCGACTGCGGATCGGACCCGTTGGCCAACGGGGACATCCCGACCGACCTCGACAACGACGGAACGTGCGACCTGTTGGACAATGACAGGGACAACGACGGAGTGGACAACGACGTCGACGTGTTCCCAGACGACAGCACCGAATGGGCAGACTTCGATGGCGATGGAAGGGGCGACAACGCGGACATGGACGACGACAACGACCTCGTCGCCGATGGGCTGGACCTGTTCCCCTACGACGCATCAGAGTGGGCCGATAACGACGGAGACGGTGTCGGCGACAACGCCGACTTGAACGACGACGGCGACGCATGGACCGATCTCGAGGAGATCGCCTGCGACACCGACCCAATGGACGCCAGCTCCGTGCCCGCTGATTACGACGGCAACATGGTTTGCGACAAGCTCGACCCGGATGACGACGGCGACGGCGTCAACGACGACGTCGACGACTTCCCGTACGACGCCAACGAGTATGTTGACTCCGACGGCGACGGGATCGGCGACTTCACGGACGAGGACGACGACAACGACGGGTGGAACGACATCGTCGAGCCCAACTGTGGGAGCGACCCGATGAACAGGCTCTCAGTCCCTAGCGACAACGACGCTGATGGGGACTGCGACGTCACGGACGCGGACGACGACAACGACGGCGTCCTAGACGGCGACGACGCCTTCCCCAACAACCCAACGGAGTCCAAGGACACGGATGGCGATGGTCTAGGCGACAACACCGACATGGACGACGACGATGACGGATGGCTCGACACCACCGAGACGGTGTGCCGCAACATGGGTGGCTTCGGCGACCCAGACTCGGCAGCCGTGACCCCAGCCGACCTCGACAACGACAGGGTCTGCGACGCTCTGGACCAGGACCGAGACGGGGACGGAGTGCCGAACCCCAGCGACGAGGGACTGATCGCTAGCTGCGAGATCCAGCCTTGGGAGGACGCCTTCCCAGACGACGCCTCCGAGCAGTTCGATGCGAACTGCGACGGCAACGGCGACAACGCCGTGCCACTCACGCTCAGGGACGACTTCGACGCCGACCCAACGCCGTTCATCGGCGCTGGCGCTGGGGCACTCGCCTTGGTCGCCGGCCTAGGACTGGCCATGAGGTCACGAGGAGGCGGCGGTGACGAGGACTACCTCGACGAGACCGAGGACTTCGAAGAAGAGGAAGACGAGGACGAAGAGGAGGGGGCCTGATACTATGAAGGCAACCTCCTCCCAATCCAACAAGCGCGGGGTCAGCCTCGCGACCCTCGCCTTCGTCGCAATGCTGATGATCGGACAGACCGCACCGATGGAGTACATACGAGACTCCACCTACCACCAGGAGACCGTCTCCTACGACACCGTCGGACTGTCGGTAATGGAGAACTCACAGTCGGACGTCGTCATCGACCTCATGTCGACCGTGAGTGGAGCCGACGGATGCAAGATGAGCGTCCTAGACGGCCAAGGGGATGACAGCGCGCTGTTCACCTCCCCCGTCAATGGCATGGCATCATTCGATGCCACCATGGCCTCTACTGCGTTCGACTTCGAGAACCCCCTCGATGCCGATGCGGATAACACCTTCGAGTTCGACGTGAGGACCGTGTGCCCCGGCAACGTCGCCTCGAGCGAGACGTACTACGTCAACGTCACGAACACGGTATTCGGCTTCTATGGAGATGCCACGGCCTCGATCAACGAGGACGTAGCGGCGAACATGAGCGTATGGTCCCCGACCATGATGAACGACACCACCGCGAACTGCGCCATCACCGCTGGTGACGACGCAGGAAACTTCGACATCAACGCATCCACATGCGCCATTACCGTAAGCGAGACCGCGAGCTTCGACCACGAGACCTCGCCGACCATCACCCTGACGGTGGCCGCCTCAACGGCAGGCGACCTAGAGTCAGACTCCCAGGATGTTACGGTCAGCGTGACAGACGTGAACGAGGCGCCAGTGGGTGCCATCGGCATCGCTGGTACGCTCACAGAGGGCGAGACCCTGACGGCGGACCTCACCGGGCTCACCGATGAGGATGGCATCATGCTATCGAGCGCAGCCTCCGGGATCATCACGAACATCGAGGTCCTCGTGTACGACGGATCGACGGGCGACGCCACCTACGACGGCCTGTCCTACATCCAGGTCACACACACGGAGATCGCCTCGACAAGCGGCTACACAATCGACACCGACAGGTGGAACGGAACGGCCTGGGTGGACTACGATGCCGGAGGTCTCGGCGACGGATCCACGGTTTCAGAAATTCAAGTATGGCCATGGTTCGTGCCAAACGACCCAGTCTCCTCCTCGGACTACTACAGGGTGACGATCACCGACAGCGGCACCTCGCACACGGCATACTACGACACTTGCGGCTACTCGGCGTACGAGAGGGGCTCCAGCATGATGGACACCTATCAGTGGTACCGATCTGGAACCGCCATAACGGGCGCTACCTGCGATGCATACACGCTAACCAACGATGACGCCACCCAGACGATACAAGTTTCGATGACCTACGCCGACACTGCCGGTCGCCAGACGACCGTCCTCAGCGCGGCCTCCGCCGTCGTGACGGACGTCGACAACAACGCACCGACCTCCACGGCCATCCCCAACCAGGCTGTCCTGGAGGACGCCACGACAACCATCGACGTCTCCTCGTACTTCTCCGACGACGACCCTGGTGCTGATCTCACCTATACAATTTCAGGAAGCACCCTTGGTGCTGGGACATGGACCAACGCCAACCCCGGAACCGCGTCAACGACCATCGCCGCAACGGGTACGGATTGGACACTGTTAGAGTGCGGCATGGCCAGCAGCGTCAACACCCCCATCACAGTCGGGGGCGTGTCCCTGCTCAGCATCACCGCTGTCTACGGGCCCTGTGACTACACCAGCGCCATGTACACAGGCTCAGTGCAGGTTACCACAGTCACCACACACGCCTTGGACCTCACTTTTGCATCCAACGACGTCACCTTCACGATGGATGGCGGTACGAACTTCTACTTCACCACCACCGCACTGGTGACTGGACAGGATGCCGATGGCTCTGTCATAGGCACAGTCGATGGCGGGACCCTCCCAGGTTGGGCTGGCTTCGCCACAATCGACGCTGCCACTGGTGTCATCACGGCGGCACCGCTGCAGGCGGACGTTGGCGGGAACCTAGTCACGGTCACAGCTACTGACGACGACCCATCGGACACAACGACCTCCCAGACGTTCTACATGAACGTCACGAACGTCAACGACGCTTTCTCCCTCGGAAGCTACTCGCTCTCGATCGCGGGGGACGTCCACGATGGGGCGACCATGACCCCGGGATACGCGGACACGGTCACAACCACACTCTGCAGCATAACCAATCCACCAGGGTCCTCAGGGGCACTCTGCCCTGGGTCCGTGCATCCATCCTTTGGTGGAATCACTGTACCAGCGGGAGTGACGGCGACAATGACCTTCGGAGACACCACGATCTACCAGGGTGAGTTCACACTGGCTGTGTACTCGTCCACCGTATCGCTGATCGCGACATACGGAGCGTCAGACAGCCCAGTCTCGCTGCCCTCCGGCGACTACATCCTACAGATTACGGATCAGTACAATGACGGGGACGGCTATCTGACGGTCGCCTACTCCTCTGTGAGCACACTCGCATTGGACACCTCGTTGCTCACCGACGGAGACGGAGTTGGTACGCCCTCCTATCAGTGGTACGCCGATGGGACCGCCATAGCAGGCGCCACGGCATCCTCATACACGCCTGAGGCGAACAACCTATCACTGATCGGAACCACATACTCGGTCGAGATCTCACAGACGGACTCGATGGGCACCACAGAGACGATCATGTCCGCCAGCTCGGACGCCCTCACGCTGAACCCCGCAGGAGACCTGGACGGGGACACCATCACGAACGACGTCGACACCGACGTCGATGGCGATGGATATCACACGACCGACCAAGGCGACGGGCTCGTTGACGCGTTCCTGCTCGATGAGCACGCATGGGGCGACAACGATGGTGACGGCATGGCTGACGTTCTGCACAGCAGCCTCACCACAACGACCACGCCAGTCGTGACCTTGTGTGACATCACGAACCCGTCCGGAGCTGGGGGTGCGACCTGCACCTTCACCGTCCCGGCAGGTGTGACCACCAACCCCGTGTCCTTCGGGGACACGACGTTCTACACCAGCGAGTTCTCGATGACCGTTGACGATGGAACGACCACCACGTCCTACGACCATGGTGACGCTGCCTTCACCCTGACCGAGGGTACCTACACGATTTCAATCTCGGATTCCTTTGACGACGGGAATGGCTTCGCGACTGTGACCTACGATGACGACCCCATTGTGGTGCCAGCCACTGTCACCCCCTATGGTACAGTGCTGGACACTGACGATGACAACGATGGCACGCTGGATACGGATGACGCCTTCCCCTTCGACGCCACAGAGGACACAGATGCAGACGGCGATGGGATCGGTGCGAACACCGATCAAGTTGAGAACGACGCTTGCTACTCAGTCGACACCGACGGCGATGGGTACCCAGACGCTGGAACAGGCATCGCCAATTGCACTCCGACACTCGTCGAGGACAATGACGACGATGCCGATGGCATCGCGAACGCCGATGACTGCAACGTCAGCAACGCCACCCAGATGTACGACACCGACGGAGACGGAATCTGCAACTCAGTCGATACAGACGACGACGGCGACGGCGTGGCTGACTGGTACGACGACTACCCCCTTGATGGCGATGCTCAGTACAACGCCGACGGGGATGCGTTCAACAACACTGCAGATGCCGACGACGACAATGACGGAGTCACCGACGACCTCGATGCCGATGACGACGGAGACGGCTACAACGACACCATAGACTGGGCCCCAGGCGACCCAGACGAGTGGGTCGACACCGATGGGGACGGCCTGGGGGACAACTACGACACGGACGATGATGGAGATGGCGTGCTCGATGGAGCCGACGGCTGCCCAACAGACTCCGGTGCGTCCCTCGACTCAGACGGTGACGGCCTATGTGACGCCACCCTCGATGATGATGACGACAACGACGGGGTGTTGGATGTCGACGACGCGTTCAGCCTAGATCCAGATGCCTCCGTGGACACGGATGGCGACGGCAAGGCCGACAGCCTCAACCCGGCCCTACCCACCGAGGATGCCTATGCCAGTGTCGAACTGTGTTCGATGACCCTATTGTCGACTCCTGAGGTAATTTTCAACAACTATGAGGCGATATCCTGCACGGTCACCGTTCCCTCGAACGTGAACTCAGTCACGGTGTCACTCACCTACGGCAACAGCTGGGCATCAGAGACTGGCTTGTATGTCCTCGCCCCTGGAGCAACCACGTACGACCTGATCTACTCGGGCTCGAACAGCGCCGCTGGAACAACCTCGACGCTAAGCTACACACTGGCCGGAGACTACACGCTGTACCTCATAGACACCTTCGGCGACGGCTGCGCGGGCTGCCTAGTGACACTGAGCTACGATTATCTCTCAGGGTCACAACCAGCTCAGAGCACGCCATACGGTACCTTGCTGGACAATGATGACGACGGCGACGGAACAAACGACGACTCGGATGCATTCCCACTCGACGCTTGTGCTGACACGGACACAGACGGCGACGGTGACCCAGATGCACTGCTGACTTGCTCGACCACGACCACACTTGTCGCTGACAGTGATGATGACGATGACGGTGTACCCGACGTCGGTATCGACAACAACGGCGACGGCGACTTCGACGACGCTGGTGTCGACGTCAACGGCGACGGCGACTTCGACGATGCTGGGGTCGACAACAACGGCGACGGCGACTTCGACGACCCAGGCGTGGACAACAA
>CEUJ01010010.1_pt1 | contig 21438 bp, 4 predicted proteins | sample 361531 | NCBI WGS metagenome assembly CEUJ01 (sample SAMEA2622842, study PRJEB7988) | marine metagenome | biome: marine biome (ENVO:00000447); feature: marine epipelagic mixed layer (ENVO:xxxxxxxxx); material: "saline water (ENVO:00002010), including plankton (ENVO:xxxxxxxx)" | depth 140 m | reverse complement strand
TCTATAACTTTGTAATATGTTTGATTGTACAACGAAGCATTTGAACCCGTGGAGTTTGGAGTGAGGTATGTTATTACACCTGTTGGATCGACGGATGTTCCACCATTTCCAAACGCCATCTCGTGTACGAAACCCGTTGACTTGTTTGCGAGTGAGTTGGCCAGTGCCTGAGACATGTTTTCGTAGTGTATAGCGTTTCTTTTGTCTACTATAACCTCACCTGTCTCTGGATCGAAAATTTTGATATGCCCAGTCATCATAACGCCTGTGTTATCCTGTGGCTTTTTGTTCTCTTCTTTTGATTCTGTTGGTTTACTGTCCTGTGTCATCTAGTGTATTTATTCAGGTGCGTTTGTAGGCTCATTAGCAATGAATTTAGCCTGTTGAGTTGTAGAAGCCTGTAATCCTTTACCGTCTGCTGGGTTTCCGTCCTTAGCAGTGTACCATACCTGTCCTTTCTTGTGTAATATTTTAATCTGTACTCCGTTTGCAGGTATCGTGCTCAATGTCACGTTTGCACCAGACACAGAGTAATTTATAGTTGATCCATCCTCGCTAGTGAGCAACAATCGTTGGCCACCAATGAATATGTCTAACTCACTAGCGGATGATGGTGTTTGTGATATTGTGAACTCAAATGTACTACCATCACCTGTGAAAGTGTTGGTGTATACCGTGTCCGCATAAGGGATGGTTTGAGTACCAGACGCATCTACCACTTCAGTGCCTGATCCATGATCCTTAATTCCTGTTCCAAGTGTTCCACGTTTTAGTCTACCTAAAATATTGTTGGTCTTGGTAAAATACTCTATTCTCTCTTTGTCTACGAAGATGACGCCCGGTATAATCGACTGCACAGTAGAACCATCTGAACTTATTATATCTTTTGGTTCTGGCAATACTGACCCGTCGGCAACTGTGATTGTTTTATCGCCTTCCGTCATATCTATTGTTATTTTTGTTGTTGCAGTCTTGGATATACGTTTGTAGAACGTCCTGTTCAACATGTCTTTGAATATCCTAAATCCTGTTGCACCAGTGGCAGAATCTAATGCAAAGTACATCACGTCAAGTCTATCACTTGTTGTGATCGTTTTGCCTGATACTGTTATTGTGTTGCCATTCACGAGGTAGTCCACACCTGATGTCAATTGTTCTCCGTTCAACCACACGTATGTGTAAGCGGCATTCAATGTATCAAATCTCAGTTTAAAGACTCCGCCTGTTCTTCCCTCAAGCACTTCTCTTCTCTGTTTCATCCCCAAAGCGTTATTGAATGTTGTAACCGAAATCTTGTCACCGGCTGATAATGAGTAAGGCGAAGTGATTGCACTTGGGACTAGTATGATGTCTGTGCCTTCATTGAAATACTGATTGTCAACTAAGGTCGATATGCATATCACATCTGACGATGTTGGCACAGACGCAGTCACAAAATTTACGTTTTGATTTCCTATATCAACAGTGTAATGAGTGTTTAGATCTTTTTGTATACCATTTACAAATACCTGCACTTGGCTGGCACTGGAGATAGTTTTTGGAGGATCCACCGTTGAATCATCAAGCAATCCTGATGCAACTCCGTATGTGTATGTGCTTCCGTCACCCAAATAATAAGTGTTGTCTGGACCTCTCAACACTCTTCCGTTTAATTCTACTATTGTCAATCCTGAGAATGGACCTATCGATCCTGGCGGATATGTCAATGTGTATCTGTTCGTTCCACTTGCATAAGTCAATTCTTGATTCCTAATACTTGCAAAACTCCTTGTCGGAGAAGTTGCTGACTTGTTGAATCCCGCAACTTGTATAAAAGCACCTGTCGGTGGCACTGGTGCACTAAAAGTAATTGTGACAGTGTTTGCACTTATGGTTCGTGTAAAATCTGTCCTTGGTACACCGTCCTGTGTTACAAAAATGTCTGACACAGTAGAGTCAAGATTAAATTCACTTCTTGATGATGTGGTGAAAGATGCTGTGGCATTATCACCAACAAATGTGTCTAGTACCCTATAATTGTCACCTGATATTGCAAAAACTCTAGTTGATATTACACTGTTGTTAGCAGGTGCAGATCCAAATGTAATTGTTTTGTTTGCAACATCAATTGTGTAATCAGTTGTTAATTTTTTAACTACACCATCTACACTCACTGTAACTGATGCTAGTGTTCCTGGGTGATCTCCTATGGAGAACGTAGTTGTACTTCCATTTCCTCTGTAAATTTTTTCTGTAATAAATGGCACACCCGACTCTGGTGACGTGTAAACCTTTATGTCAACGGTGTCAAACAGTTGTCCCGGCACAGTCTCTTCGGGTGCGTAACTTGTATCTGGCGACAAGAAGTCGTCACCTTCAAGTATTAGATCGCTAGGTGCATGACCTAATGCTGAACCAAATAGTCCTCCTTTGACTATAGAATCTAGTGTCCTGTCATCTGTTGGTGTAAGCACACCATCGTCATCGAAAGGTATGAACTCTACTAATGCGTTTGCATTCGGTGTTATACTTAATCCACCAATCGGCAATTGAACCGTTGAACCATCGCCCCTCACGACATCTGAAAGTTTTCTTCTAGTGCTGTCATCCTCTGTGATGTACACTTGGAACACTTCTGAACTAGAAGGAGCAGTGTCAAATGTAAAAGTGTTGGCTGTACCATCCGCTCTGAATGCCTTGATCCTAGAACTTCCATATTGATCCCATGGAAAATCGTACCAACCTGATCTGTCCCATCCTTGGCTCTGATTAAACAGCAGTCCTGTGACCATAGTTCCACCATAGTCTATACCGGTCATTACCTGATCAAGTTCGTTGCCAGGCATTCCAGTGCCTGGAGTGTAGAAACCTTTAGTCCTGTCTGCCGCTGTAAGACCAGTTTCATCTCCATACACCTTGTAAAGATCTGCTGTGTTGTCATCAAAATCAGTTGTTGACGTGAATGCTTTTGTAACCTTGTATAGTTGGTTGTTGTGTCTTATTAAATCATTGTATGCGTATGCAGTTGAAGCCGCCCAGTCTTGTACCCTTGATGTGCTTGACACCCTATCGAATTTGATAGTCGTGTCTATATCCCTTACAAGGTCGTTGTTTAAATTTGCGTATGCCTTGGCCGTGTCAGTTGGTGTTGTGCCGTCTGTACGTCCACCGGAAATAATCACAACAGGTGTGGTGTTGTAGTTCGCACCAACCCCTGTCACTGTGATCCTTGTGACCGCACCATTCTGTATGGTTGCTGTGGCTGTCGCCGCTGTGTTTGTAGGCGTAACATACATCTTGAACACTCCGGATTTGGAACTTGACGATTCTATCGTAGAAGAATTTGGCCCATAAAAATTGCCCGAGTATCCATCAAAGTTGTAGGTTTTAGTTGTGCCTGATCCACCATTTTGAGAATCATAAATCTGCGCCTGCTTCTCGCTTGTAAACAACGGATAGTAGTAACCAAACTGGCCACTTGTAGGTCCCGACGAACTTGTTGCCTGAATCTGGAATGGTCCTGTAGAACCTATCGTTCCTCCAAGCACTGTGACCGTTGGTACTTCCTGGTATCCCGAACCACCATGTGTGACTGTGATTGACTGCACATACTTTTTGTGGTAGTCGTGCCACATCTGATATGGGAATTCAGTAAGTTTATCACTGTCAAGGTCAACGTTTAATGACCTAATTTTGCCCGTTTCTGAATCATAGAATGTAGGATTGTCAAAGTCTGTGTAGATTCCATCCTGCGTTTCAATGTTTGTATAACCTAACTTGTATTCTCTGATCTTTGTGTGGAATGGTTTGACTTCATTTATATAACTTTCGATCCAATTGTCTGTACCAATTGTGTATGTCTTTCTCTGATCTAATTTCCTTACGGAGTTTTTTACATTGATAAATGAAGTCTTAAACATCCAGTCTACGTATGTTTGTTCTTCTAGAACTTTTCTTAATCCTGTGAAGAACAGTGTGTTGTATTCTAGTGCTAGTTCGTTGATAAACAGGTCATCTCGTAGTGCTGTTAAGATTTTTCTAGTTTCCGTTGAAGGCTCTTGGTCAAAGAAATTATCATCAAAGTTGTCTGATCCAGCAAATCCTGTTGCGTCCTGTGAATAATCATACAACTTCGTGCTGAGTCTGATCGTGCCATTTTCCGTTCCAACATTGGCCCATCCTGTGGCCGTTTTCATGAATAGTTTCCAACCACCTGTGTCGCTGTTGGTTACCTTGACGTGTTTGCCTATCGGCAGGTCCAATGTGTCCAATTCGTATTGGAATGTTACCTGCTTGTCAATAGGTGTCTTTTCACTGTGGATCATTTCGTGTATGGCAGGATCTGTACCATACCAGTCTACGTAACTCCAATAAGATCCTGTGTTGTAAGTCTGCAGTTTCGTACGTGACCATTCTGTGCCATCCCATTTGTATATTGCCCAGAAATTATTAGCGGTCTCGTCTGCCTTCACAAGATAGTTAACTGTGCCTGAAAGATCTTTGGTGTCTATGTATGTTAATTCTGCGTATGTGTCTACAGATGCGTCCCACAACAAACTCTGTGCAGTAGGCTCTGGATCTTTACTGTTCAGGTTTTCTAAATTAATTGTTCCAACCAACTGATGTTTCTTCAAAACAGTATTTGCATAATCTATTAATTCTTTTAAAGCATCAAATCTGTTAACATACCAACTTTGTCTAGGCCTTATATTGTTTCCATATCTCCTGTTCAATCCTAGATTGATATCTGGCACTTTGTCACCTGCAGTATTTTTACCTGTCAATGAATCCCACCAACGTGTTTCTATTTGTAATCCCGGTCTCCAATCCTTGTCACCTTCCCTTGCCAGTTTCCATACCGAGTGTGAATCTCCTTCAAACGTATTGGTCCTTATATCAACGTTCAATACTATGTCGCTGTTTACGAGACCACCTATATTATTGATAATAAGTTTGTTTGTGTCCGTGATTGAATAATATTTGTACGAGAAATTTTGGGGTGAATCTATTATATTTCTAACAAATGCAGTGCTGTTTTTCCTAGGCACAACACTGTTCATAGGAACTGTTGATCTGTTTCTTACCCAGAAATAGTACACGTTGACAAATCTATCAACAGCAGAATTATATTTCCTTACAACATTATATCTCGAATCATCAAAGTATGCCGCCACTCCAGAAATGCCTTCTTTTACTCCTTGTTGTGTGCCTGATCTAGTGTTCCAAACGCTAGGTAGCACAGGAGATTCCGTCCATTCGTAAATGTCTATTCTTGAGCCTGGAAATTTCTGTCCCCAGTGATTAAATTTGTATTCCTGTGTGTCTTGCTCATACCAGAGCCATTTCACTGTTGATAAATCCCACCATACCTCACCTATGTGTTCTGCACCCCACGGTGTTTTTTGAGTGGACTCTTCACCAGTATTGTAGGCCGCAGGATCCCACATCGTTTTGTAACCTATTTCCCTATCAGCGATTCCTAAAATACGTCCTTTGACTGGATCGTAAAGGTCATAATGATCTCTTATTTGTTTAGACTTATTGTTAAAGTCAAATACATGTCCTGCTTTTTCAATGTCCATCAAAGGTGTCTCTGTTGTTATATTCTTCCATGCATACTGACCAGAAACTGACAAGTCAAAACAGGATACTGTGCCATCATTTTGTACTCTTGTACTTCCATCGGAGGTTACATTGCCATCGTCGCTAGGTGCTCCAACAATTATTGTGTCGTCTATTGCACATACGCCTTTTCCAAACTTGTCATGCTCAGTAACACTGTCTGTCACTAACCTGTCATCAATTGCAAATTTAGTGTTGTACATCGTGGCAGTGTAAGCACTACCAGATCCTTTGTTTATGTCAATAAAAGTTGTGTCTTGTAGGTCAAAAGTTGTTTCGCCATTGTCTAATTTCATCTCTCTTGTACTTGAGAAATTGTCAGCACCAATGACTAACCTAGTACCTGACTGATTTATACTCAACGATGTACCAAATCTCATGTTGCCTTGAGGATCAGGTGCTTCGATAGTCTGTTGTAATGTGTAAGTGTTTGTAGACCCGTCTGCGTTCCATTTGTATGTGTATACAGCACCACCGTCATCTTGTCCAACTTTGTCAACGCCCGGTGCACCTATAACCAACATTGTTCCATCTTTACTCATAGCAATTGAATCGCCGAATTGTGTGTTCAAACTTGACCCATCTGCTGATACTCCTGTAAGTGTTTGCATGTGTGTGAAAGAATGTGTTACGCTGTCATCGTTTGACTGAGATGATCTTACAAATATGTCAACTTTTCCTGCGTTGCCTGGAGCAAGTGAACTTACTGCCAGTATGTCACCATTATCGTTAATTTCCAATCTATGTCCAAACCTCTGTCCTGAGCCTCCCTCTGGTGAATCTATTGTTGCACATTGAGTCCAAGTGTCATATGTTGAGCCGTCAGCACCTATTCCCCATTCGTACATGTATACTCTACCCTTATCTGATGTCAAACCAGGCGAAGAAACAAACATGTATTTCGTTGGAGTGCTTCTAGTTGAACTCGAGCCAGGCTCAGCAATTTTGTGTGCCCAACCAAAGTTTTGAGATGCCGCGTCTGTTGGTGGTCTTCTCGTCACTAGTGTTCCATATTTGAATGTGTCTGGATCCCATAAGAATATTTTTATTGCACCTGCATCCGCAAACCTTGTACTTCCATCTGATCCTATCGAGTTGGCATAAGGCGCACCAGCAACAACAAAATTTTCATCGGTACTCATTGATAATGACTCGCCAAGTCTTCCTGTGGTATCATTTCCAACAGTAGTTGTTACAGATGATTGATTCCTAAATATGTTTCCTGCAGATGCTATAGACCTGAATAGGAAGTTAACTGTTCCTTGGCCTTTCCCTGGACTAGACGCAACGATAGTTCTACCATCATTACGTGCCACTACACGGTGTCCAAATTCCTGTCCGGCCGTAGCAGTGTCTGGTGATAGTATTGTTTGCAATGTGTAAGGATCTTGCTTTTCATACACACGCCATAAATTGGAAGTGTCGTTGTCCGCAAAAACTTTATCACCTTCCAGTTCTATACTGTCATCTCTGTCTTTGTACACAGAATAATTTAATCTATCATTTACGTTGTCCATGCTATCAAATCTGACAGACACAAATTTGTAAATATTTCCGTAACTATCTGATGTAGATCCATCATCCAAAGCGGGAATAAAAGCAGTGTTCCCCTCATAATCTATTACAACAGTCTTATGATCTATTACACTGGACACTTGATGCACCCCGTTCATCGTCTCTTCTTCACTGTTGCTGATAGCAAAATAGTCTGGTTCTGTTGTCTGTGTACCTTGGGACAAACCATGTGACCCTGTGAACACAATTTCTAACTGAGTGGCACTGTTTACAGTCCTTACAGTAGAAATTTTGAAATCTCCTGCTGTTAATCTAAATACGTCCCAGTCTTTATTTGATTTATTTGCAACCCAAATAAGTTCACTGGATTTCACCCTTGATACGTCTAAATTAAACAGGTCTGTAATATTGAATGCTGTATGTTGTACCTGCTCCAATTGAGGATATCCTGCAGTCTTGTATACCTGAGCGGACTCTTTGTCAACTCCTTGCTTTGTGTAATCAAGTTGACTAAAAGTCGAAGAGGTATCGTACTCAACAGGTTTGTAAAACAGATTTTCTTTTGCTACGCCTTTAGACCTCGAATAGTCCGCAGTGTCATTTGTGGTTTCTAGTAGTTCAATGCTCTGTGGATCGCTTCTAATTTCGGCTTCAGGCAAAATAATTTGAATACTTTCCGTTGAATCTGTGTTACCGATATTTCCGGTCCTTATCATCCATTCTGGATAAAGTTGTAAATCTATGTCTTCTCCCTCATACTTTGCCTTTAAAAGTTTATCTATTGCGTTCTGTGTTCCTTTTTCTTTAATAAATCCATGGTAGAATTTGTATTGAGACACGTCATTGACAAATAAATTTTCTAAGTAATCCCTAGATTTGTAACCGATTAATCGCTGTGCTAATTTTTGCTGTGATTCATCAAAGTTGTTTGTTTCGAGGTCATAAAAATCATTAAATTGAGAAATTTTGTATTCGAAGTTAGGTATAAGTTGTGGTGCTGGCTTATCAGTTTTTAATGTCCAAGATTCTGTTTCAAACTTGCCACCAGAATTATGATTTGATTTCGCCACGTAGAATTTGCCTTGGTATTCAACTGAATCCCCAATCCTGTAATCTGTATTTGCAGACCAGTAAGTTACCTGAGCCGCATCAAACACAAAACCTGGTGCATAGTAATCACCATTCCATCCTGCTGTTTTCCATCCTACTAATTTGAGTCTTTGCTGTCTGAAACCTGTGTACGGCTCGTAAATAATATCAGAGAACACAGTTTTGTTGTCAAAAAGAAGAATGTGTTCTTTCTGGACTGTGTTAAGTGCAATATTGTACAATCCTACGTCCGGTGATTTGATTGCTAATTCAAAAGTTTTTCCTAATCTTTTAGTTGATAATTCTCTGATATCAATTTTTCTTCCGCCAGAATCAAGTATAGAGTAATCACCTGCTTGGTTCTTCATTCTGCCAACAATACTGTCTGTGGTATCTAATTCGAATCCATCAGCGGCCGGAGAAACTGTTACTGCTGACCCAGGAGTCCATTTTTGTGTAGTCCAAAACAGAAATTCTCTTACCGCATTGGTCCAATTCAATGTTTCTTTGAGTTCATTTGAAAATTTATTAAATTTAAATCCTTGATCTTCTAGGTAATGTCCGTAACCAAAAAGAAAATCTGCTACATCCTGTATAGTATTGAATACATGACCATAAGGCACAGTTTGCACTTGCTCATGATAACTTTCATATTTTTTGACTTCAATTGAACCTTCCACAGATACAGGCGATGGATTTGTATTTTTTATAGGATAGTAAAACTTAAAGAAAGGTTTGGCTTTCGAATACCCTAGTACCTTATATCCGCCTACATTTGTAACTGTTGATCCGTCAGTCTTTGTTGTTGTATCCGTATTTGCTTCTATCAACACACCCGAGTATTCAAAACTGTTTACCGGATTTGATGTTCTAAATAAAATCTTATAGTTTTCGTCTGGAATAAATTTGGATCCCGACGTTGATCCAGGAGATACAGAATCTGTAAGTATTTTTAAATTTTCTTTGTCTGTAAATCCTCCAAGTTTGTAAGCCAACTGAACTTTTAAATTTTTCATCTTGTCATAATAAAATGTTTTTGCATCGAGATTTCTCGATATCAGATAGTTTACAATCAACGGTTGATATCCTGCAGTAAGATACGTGGTTGTCACTCCTGTTTTATTGTCTGTTTCCGTTTCGAGGTGATATTTGGCAGAGCCAAGCGTAGCACGTATGCCAGTGTCCTTATCAATTTGGTTTCCGGCTACATTTGTTGTTAACCTGGAATTATCGAAAAAGTTACTGAAAAATTTTGCAGGTTTTGTCAGTGCTAAAGTTTTGATCACCGTAAATGGATATGATGAAGATCTCCTCCAGGCGGTTTCAGCAGGCGCTTGGTCACCAAACTTCCAACCTGTTGACCTTCCTGCTATGTCTAAATCTTTTACAAGTCCTATCTGTAAAGGGTCAAGTAAATTACCCGAAGCATCAACCGGTAGATAATCATTTATAGTAGGCTTTCCATACCTACCTGATTCACCTGCAATCTTATCCCATAGAACATTGTTGCCAGAAGTGTATGGTGCAGGGCCATATGTATCGTCCCAATCCGACGGTTTCTCTGAATGACCTAACATCTCCCATGGTCTCACGTGAGGAGCATCTGTATCATAGTAAAATTTGTAAATTGCTCTCCAATATCCAGGCAATTTGTCGCCTGTCTTTTTAGAAGTTGAAAGAGCGTAGTTGTACGTGAACGGCGAACCTTCTACGAATGTAGTGTTGTTAATGTATTGAACATTACCACGTCCTGCCCACGAATAAAAATCAGAAGCCATCACGCTGTCAACTTCACTTAACTTATATTCGGTAGATGTGAAAGCACTTGGCATGATATCGTTGATCTGTAGCAAAGTGTTGTCATAATTTGTCTTAAGGTTGTTATAAATTCTTTTTTCTAATTCTAATATAAGAGAATCTCTTTCATCTCCATATGCTTTTATAATAGAACCATCGTGTTTACGTATTACTGAAGTACTAGTGATATACGTGTCATCGGTAAAAAGTTCTGGAGTGTACTTAGGATATATTCCCAATTTGGTTGGTGATACAGGCATGTAACTGCCTTTAGTGTCTGCATAGTCTTTGATTACAATCTTATCTCCCTCGGCCAGTGTGGCTGTGATATTGACACTGTCATCTGTGGTGCTGAATGTGTAATGGCTCCCTAAAAGTAATTGGACGTCATTAAGATAAACGTATACCGCCCTGTTGCTAGATTTTGTAATGTCATGCATAGAATCTATAGCATATTCGGTCTGTGATGATCCTTGTACAGTGTAAGACCTTGTAGTGACATTTTCTCCATGTCCCAACATGTCCTCATTGAAAAACGGGAAAGATGAATTTCTGCCTTGCGTAATGCTGGCTATTATTTCGTCAACCCTATCTGCGGCAACTCCTTCGTAAGCAGTGCCTACGGCGTGAGTTAAAAATGAATCATACCATTTTTCATACTCCTGAGTAGTGTATTCTATGGCGTTGATTAAATTACTTTCTTGATCTATGAGACCAAATATAGCAGGCATAAGCGGACCTTCGTGTTGATGTATCGTTCCGCCTAGTAATCTTGCATCTGGATTATCTCTCAAATTAGTAGCACCCGGGACAGAACCAACGAGACTTGTATTCTTATCAAATATGTCCCTTACGTGTCTGAGGATTTGCCCATACGTGAATGTTCCCAATTTGTCGTTGCTACTATTGGTTGATAAGTTTTCAGGAACCTCATAGATACCTTTCGCTTCTACCTTATCATTAGCACTGTACACAGCCAGCCTTATTTGATCGTTTGTGTTTTGATCTTTATTAAATTTAACATATTTGTTTTTTGTTCCATTTACCAATGTGAAATCTGTTAAGAGTGTTTTTCTTTCTCCATTTACTAAAACCGAAACTTCGAGATCACTTATGTTTGCAGATTTGTCAAAGCAATCTATAGGAAACAATTTTTTCTCTGTACTCCCTACTGTAAATGTCCTTACTACTCTTTGTTTGCTTAGGTTTGTCCTTTCGACCCATGCACTTTTGTTGTTGTGTGTTGTTTTACTTGTTGTGTAATGCAAATGTCCTTCTGCGAGATTTTTAGTTAACGTAGTTTTTCCTGATTTATAAGTGAATGTACCACTTGTATGATCCGATTCAAATACTATATCTCCAACATTGTTTACAGTGTTGTATTTGACTTTAATTCCTAAGACTGTGTCTGTTGTTGCCGTATCTGACGTTGAAAATTTGAACACACTTGCACCCACAAATGAACTGTTAGGATATTTTGTAGCATCATCGAAACTTGTATGATCGTTATCAAACATACTGAATAAAGGCTGTTGATTTACTCCAGTTTTTTGTTGTGATTCTTTCCATGAACCCGTCACACCGTCATAATGTAATGTTTTACCTTGGTTAGTTAAACCAAATTCAATAAAGATACTGTCGTCAGCAGATGCTGTGCTATCTGTGGCTTCTGTCAATGATATGACCTGTGTTGAATCACCTGCAGTCACAAAGTTCACAGTGTATATCTTATTCTTGACAGTGCTATCTGTGTCTGCTGTGAACACTACCCTCATGCCATCTTCTAAAGGCAAGCCGTCAATAATATAACCAGTCTGTTTTACCACTGTGCTGAACGCATCAGTTGTAACTGTGTCCAGCAATGTTACTGATTTTTTAGCAACTGTTCCGTGGTTGTACAATGCCAAACCTGAATCAAATTCAATAATTGGTCTTTTTGCCCTACTGTTTTCATCTAGTGTGGGAGTGAAACCTCCTACTCTAGCAGTTTCCTCGATGACCTCCCTATGGAACCATCTGTTGTATCTAGACCAAGCATTCTGGTCACGAGAGTCCCTCTTAATTGTAATGTAATCCTGATTGTCTGGTGTGTAGAATGATTTTGCGTAGGGCCTTGTGTCATAACCAACAGCATCATACAGTACAGTAGATTCTGTTGAATAACTGCCAGGTGTAATCATGTCTTCGACATCGGTCAGGGTGATAGCATCTCCTACACCTTCAACATAATATTCTTTATCTTTGTAATCTGCGCCTACAAGACTATTTGTAAATTTAATTTTCATACCATTGGATAGGTCTAAAGTCCTAAGACTGTAATTCTTTGCCCCAATTATGTCGTCGGCCGGATTAATTTCCGTTGTTGCAGTGATATCTTTTATCTGAAGTATACCACCCATGGCATTGTGGTTGCCACATTGATAGTAGAGTATATCTGGAGCATCTTTAGGCACTGTAAAGGTCACGGTGCCATAGACCGCGCCAGCGTTTGTAACACCTGATTTATAAAATAAATCAGTGGAACCATCTTTGTATGGCTCAGTCATTATGTAAAAAGGATGTCCTTTAGCATTGACATTGAATTTGTATGTGTTGCCTCTGTACAGCGTTAGGGTTGGATTGTTTTCATTTTCCCTGTGAGAAAAGTTGTAGGCTCCTTGTGCCAAATTTTCAACCTTATACTCCGCAACTGCGGATGGTCCTACCGAATCAATTTGTATAGATCCTGGGCCTTCTGGAATCCAGTAGTATTCCCTATAATTGATTAATTTATCATAGTCTATGGCAGGATTCCAACTGTAAACACGTTCCTTGTTTAATCTGTCATGATTATTAACAAGGCCTCCAAAATATTTTATTTGGTTGATGTAGTCATCATATGTTCCTGTAAATCTGACTTGATCCTCTGGATTCACAGATGTGGTATCTCTGTTAGTGTATGTTACAGCAGGCTCGAGTTGATATGCATATCTGTCTCTGCTTGTTGCATTGATGTATCTATCATTTACACCCCTAGTGTATGCGTCCTGTCTGCCTATGTAACCATCTAGTCTTTCTAGAGCGCCTTTCTGCACAAATGGGTCAACGGTGCTTGATAGGAATCTTTGATTTGAATCTGTCCTGTAAAAAGCAGGTAGTTGTTGTACTGTACGCCTGTACTCGTTGTTGCCTTGCTTGACTACTTCGTTATTTGATAATGAGTTTGTAATGTTATCGGCCATTAATATCCTGCCCCACTACTGCCGGAACTTGATCCCGATCCTGATGTAGTAGAGCCTGATACCGTCGAACCTGATGTTGAAGTATTATTATTGCTTGTGGCAGTTGATGTAGATGTCACAACTGTGCCAGAGGCCGCCAATTGGTTGGCTCCTAATGCACTTATGATTGATACATCACCAACGGTGGCCCCACTGATGAAAATTTCGTCTGACGCTGAATCTATCTGGAACAGAGACCCAAAACTCTGTCCGGATTGGTTTGGAACAATTACTGCCGTTAATAAATCAGGCGCCAATTGATTGTGTATAAAGGCGGCTAGTTCCGTGAAATAAAATGAATCTCCGAAATCCCAGTTATCTAACGCAAAAAATTCGTTTATTGCGGCTATGACCCGTGTTTTGATTACTGCGTCAGTGATATTGGTTTTTGGATTCTTAACAACCTTGAATGTTGCCTGCAGTTCCTCGGCCGCTTTGCTACCAAAAAGAATTTTATATTTTACCGGATGATAAACAATTTGATCCGAAAGTGATTTCAAAGGATTAAGCGTACCGGAGTAATTGATCCTAAGTTGGTCTGAGGTTGACGTGCTAGGCATAGTGCCTCCGTCTTGAAGCCAAATTCTGTATAGATTATCATATGTCCTTTCTAAAAGATAGACATCGACTATGTTGGATACACTCGGATCTATTCTTGTCTCTTGTCCTGCGTGGTGTTTGTACTGAAAGTTCAATGATCTTCTGCCCTTCCTTGCAAGATAGTCTGTGGTAGTGGACAAGGTGTTTGTAGTAGAACTGTATTTCTTTATGACATCCTCATCAGACGCATAAAAATAGAACAACTGTCCATCTGTGTATGTGCTGGTGTTCAAATTGATATTTGCTTCTTTTTCCGTGACCACAAAATTTGTTGTTGAATAGGGCCTGAATCTTTCTATGTTGTCATAAGAAATATATTTCTCAAAGAAAACAAATTTTGTTGACACTGATAAAGTTGGTTCAACTATGATGTCGAATATATCAGGATTATCAACTACACCGTCGTCGTCATCATCAAAAAAGCCAACTTTGACTTTTCTGTTATCTCTATATCCGTCTGCTTCTGTGACTGTGTCAGTTACCTGCCACGTGATTGGATATCCTATACTGTTGCCTGTTGATACAAGCGAATTTGTTTTTAATATTTTTACAACATCTTTTACAGTCTTACCTGTCTTGTAATCATAAATTTTTTCTTCAGTGTCAAAATGGAATTTATTTTGAGACTCCGACTCAAAAATATAATCTAGTTTCCTGTATGTCACTGTGTAAGTGTTTCCGTCATTTGTAAATTTGAACCACCAACTTGCATCTAGGTTGGTACCTGATGTGTCTCCTGTGTTATCTAGGCTAAACACAGAGCTCGTGCTTAAATTTGTAGAAGTAATTACTTTGTATGATTCTGAATCTACATCGTATCTCAGACCAAATTCTTCAAACGCTTCTATCCTGTCAATAATATCAAGTTCAAGTGATTCTAAAAATGATGTCGACAGATTTGGTATAACAGCATTTACAACTGCACCGTCAGGTATTATGCTACTGAGCGTGACGGGACCTAGTCCAGATTCGAGATTTCCTACTCCGCTGTTTGCACCGTCGCCGTCCACAGCGCCTATTTTGGCCCATTTCCTATCTTGTGCATCGTCTGTACCGGCTGTAACAAGCGAATTGTTAAGAAATCCTCTAGTGTCTGGCGAAGTAAATTTTATAATCGCACCTGTTTTGGCAAATTTAAAGTTAGAAGTTGCAAAGTCACCTATTGAAAGTGCACCTCCACCACTACCAGCAAAATATCCTGTGTTGGTATTAGTGCCAGTAGTAGACGAATTCCATGTTGCTGTTAATGTACTAAGATCTTTTGTACCGTATTTAAAATAATAAAAGTGGCGCGAGTAAGCCTGTTTTAGTTTTGCTTCAACACTACTATCTATAACTTGTTGTATATCACTCCTGTTGTTGAAGGTAAAAGTGAACTGTTGAGTTGATTCTTCCCTGTATAGAATACCATCATCTGCAAACACACTTACATTTGAATAGGCGCCAGTTGGATCCAAAATTTCTTTTGCCCTTGATATTCCTGATGCTGTCCTATTCACAGACCTCACTTTAACTATCTCCTGTGATGCTGAAAGAGGCACTACTTGATAGTCCTCTGCTGTAATCATTCTGTTTTGCGAATAATAAACTTGTGATGCTTTTTCTTTTATTGATGCATTAGACTCTGCCGCCGCCGAATTGTAAACCGATGATTTCAATCCAACCGACAATGCCAGTGTCTGTTGTGCTCCATTGGCATCTGTATAAGGCACTGAAAATGAAACACTTGCCATATCCGCAGGTGTTATCGCGTATTTCACATTATCACTCACCCTGTGGTATGTTCTAAATGAACCAAGTGGTAGATTGGAAAAGTTTCCATCACCAAACACAAGATCAATTGCGTCGTCTGCCTTAGTAACAACATTGTAAGTGTTTCTCTCTGATGCTGACAGAGAATTGTAAATTGCGTTGTTCCCCGAGAGGGAAGGTACCTGCGTCCATTTTTCTGCAACCTGTCCAAACTGATCTAATTTATATAACCATACATCAGAATCATTTATGTTGTTAACAGCAATTGACCTTACATAATTTGTTATTGCTGTATCCACATTGAAATCTGCGTACTGCATTGATCCTTGCTTGAATAAAAAGAAAAAACCGGTGTTGTTAGAACTGTCTCCTCCGCCATCGGTCCTATACGTATAAGTTAGCCCTGTCCCTGGTATTGGATCTGATTCATAAATTGAATCCGAATTAGCAATAGTGCTTGGTACAATTTCAAACTGCCTGGATATACCGCCCACTGTCTTAACATACTTGAACAAAGGTAGATCTATCTGATTAGAACTTAATGTGTAAACCTCTGTGTTTATTCCGCCGATCGGTCCTGACTCTCTTGGATTGCCAAAAAGTTGTCCTGTTTGATTTGCCGCGTTCAAAATTGCAACGAACTGCTCTCGATAATTACTGTTTGCTGAGTCGTTCCAGTTGATCGTTTGGTTTGCTAAATTGACACCTGAACTATCTACAACATCTTGCGTGGTTGATATAGAATTAATTTTTAAAAGTCCTGTTGCCGGCTTATTCCTTTTTGCGTTGTAATTAATTAGACGTGCTAAACGTAAAACTGAATTTCTTCTCTCTGCTGTCTCAAGGAAATTTTCTCTTGCATTCAGGTCAACTCTGAAACTTAAAGCCTGAGCAATGTAGGCTATCAGGTCTATGAGAGCCACATATTCCGAACTTTCAACAAAATCATTGAAATCATCTGGATAGTTTTCACGCAGGTACGCCACCATTGTTCTACGTAAGGTTTCAAAGTCGTAACTTTTAAAATCTGCCTGTTGGAATGACTGGTAGATCTTCTGCCAATCTTCCGCTACTAATAATCTGTTCTGTCTGTCTGTTGTGGCCATACTGTTTGTATGGATATTTATGTATTAAATTAAGTGCGTATATTAAGATAGGCGCAACAAGGAGTTTTCATCGAAATTGAAGTTAAGTTTTTCGGTGATGTTCAATGGCACGTATGTTATTGTAGCCTGTACTGATATGCCTTGTTCTGCTTCGGATACGGTTATGTCCTCAGTTGATATACGTGGATCTGCATTAAGATTTGCTGTAATGTCGTCGAGAATTGCTTCTTTAAGTGATTCTGTAAATGGTTCAAATATCGCATCATATATGATAGTTCCAAATTCTGGATTCTCAACACGCTCACCTTTACGTATCGAAAGCCTATTGATCAAATCCTGTTTGGCTACTTCGAAATCGTAAAGTTTGAAATTAGTCTTATCTGAACGACTGCTAAAGCCTTTAAAAGCCACCTGCTTGTCTTTTAGATCTCCTCCACCTCCAGATCCGGATCCTGAACTACCATATGCCATTACTGTAACCTCCTAAATTTTACATCCACCTTGCTGTAATCAACAGCATAGTAACCGGTGTCTGTCATATGCCTTGCCCATGGTACCTCCTGTGCCATAACACCAATATACCTTCCGGGCAGTTGTTTATATTTAAATGAATATATGTTTATTCCTGTTGGTGATTTGCCAACAAACCTTATTTGTTCTTTTAGTCTTACGTCACTAAAACTAAATCCCGAACTGAAAAATTTGCCCACTGCACTTTTACCTATACTGCTTAATGCTGTAGAAATTGTTTTACCGCCGAGAAATTTCGGTAGGGCCGTCGACCCAATTTTTAGTCCAAGACTACTCATAGCATTCACTCCACCTGTACGAGCCAATTCTCGTGCTGTACTTTTTCCTAGTAGACCAGTAATGAAAGATGAGGCTTGTGATTTGACGGCCGATATTGCTGTCTGTGTCACCGCTGAAGTAACCTGTCCTGCTACCACGTTCTTGAAAACGTTGGTGGTTGCTTTAAGATCACCTATTGATGCAAGGTTGGCAATGTTAATGTTTCCTACTATACCTGAAACATCTATGTTTCCAATTTTTGCAGGCAGTATTCCTGTCCTGCTGTATATTGTGTTTCCGAACTTGTCAACACCTATTGCTTTTTTGGTCAAGTTTCCTACAACATTTTTCTTGAAGGCTTCGTTTGCCACATTGGCCAATGCCTTAGAACCAACATCTGTCGCAAACCCTTTGACATTGCCGGCCGCAAGTTTAGAGAAGTCTGCACCTCCGCCAAGAGCAAAAAGTTCACCTGCCTGGTTAACAAACACGTTATCCTTGAACATTTCCGCCGCTTTTGAACCTGTGACTGTATCTATAACTTGATCTGCTAATTTTTTAGTCGTGTTGTTGACCACGCTGTTGACACTGTCTGATATATTGAAGTCTCCAAGTTTTTGACTGATACTGTTTGCCTTATCCCATTTGCCTTTCATCATGCTTTCAATGTTAAACATTTTGTCGTAATCTTTTCCAAATTCTTGTAGTATCTTTCTAGCGTCTGTCCCACTAGTAGAAGTACCCATTTTCTGTCGTAATACTCTCTCTGCGTCAGCCTGAAACTGACCCAACCTAATGGTTTCGTTGCTTGATAATCTATTTCTCTGTTCTGTGTATTCCGTTGTTCCTGGCGTACGAGACAACTTGGACCACATTTTTGTATCCATCTGGTCATCTGTTGGATCAAGACTTGGCAATGCACCATCTGTGGAGAATCCCTTGAATCTCGGAACTGGTTCGTGTGTGATGAATCTGTGTACTGTTGTCTTTGTCTGTTTTGTGAAAGGACGCAAAGGTTCTATTCCTTTTTTAGCCAATTCCACATCTCCTTCTAGCCTCGGTTCCATGCCTACTTTTTCTGGAGTCAACCAATGCGGTCCCCATTCCTTACTCGCTCCTATCGAATTGAAGTGTACCTGTGCGCCGGCCAAGTGTATCTGTCCTCCCGCACCTGCCAATATCTGGCCATCCGTATATGAAAACATACCGCCCTTGCTGTACATTGAAATCTGTCCATTCTGTGAACTTGTGAATAATCCTTTATCTGCCATAGTCTGCAGATAATCCGTTGACAAGTATATCTCTCCTGGTCTCCTTGGTACCTTGATGTCGGCGGTGCTTTTCTGACCTTTCTTGACCGATATGTCATCGGCAGAGTAAAACACATCGTCTGAACCTGGCGCTGACATACGTATCGACTGTCCGGCGTGCATGTTTATATTTGCATCTGCGTGTAAGTTAAAGTCCCCCTGTGTCCTCATGTTTATTCCGCCCACACCAGAATAGATATCAATCCTGCCATCGCTGTTCATCTCTATCCAAGCGTTTCCAGATCCGTTGGCAATGTACACAATGCCTTCGGAGTCATGCATCAACAATTGATGACCAGACGAAGTACGTAATCTTGTTAATTGGTTAGAACCATCCTCAGCACCATCGTCCATGACAAAAGTGTGGCCAGTCAGTCTATCTACTATTGCTTCTTCTTCAGAGTCATTTGCACCTATTTTCGTGGGTGTTGCTCCTGGGTTCAGCCTACCCGGTGTGCTCAAACCAAAAACTTGGCTGGGTGATTCACGCTGTGCTGACGAAGTAGTGTTTCCTCTTATATTATCCGAACTCAGACCCTGTTTCATTAAGGTGTCTGCTAATGGGTGGACAGGTTTGCCTTTTGTGGTGTAATTATTTTGATCAACGTCAACGTATCTGTTGACTTCTCCAGCAGGTAAATTCAATGATCCATATTCTTCTAAAGTGTTACCTCCCAGTTCATCTGTTACTTGCTGTGATGATGCTATACCAGGTGTCATGTGATTTGTTAAAGGTTCTTGTACACACCCTATCCAAAACGCTTCTTCCATCTTGCCTTCTGCGAATATCACAAGTACCCTGGTCTCTAGGTCAGGTGGCACTGCCCAGAATCCATATGAGAACTGTGAATCGGTGTGCTTGTTGCCAGGCTTGACGTGTCTCAGTCCTTTGTTGCCGTAGAATGGAGATAGGTAGTCACAGTCTATCAATCCATCAAAATCTGTGCTGACGTTTCCTTTCAATGATGGTATAAAAACTTTAAGTCTACCTGCCCGCAAAGGGTCATTGTTGGCCTTTACTATTCCAACATAGGGACCAGGTGATAAGGATCCCCAATCTTCGTTGGTTGTGGGTGCCTTGGGTGTTGAAGCGTCACCTTTAAGATAATTGTGTAATCCTGACATTATGACAGCCTTCCTATATTAAATTTTGATTTCAACAAGGCTATCTTGCCCTCTACGTAAGACTTGAACTTATCTTTTACTAAAGAAACCTCATTTACATATTCACCTGTTTCAACGAGACCACCACCAATTTGAGGTCCATAGTTGTTATGGATATTGAATTTTACATATTTTTTACCTTGAGGGACGTAAGGTTTGTTTCCTTGGTTTTTAAATCTTGTCATCGTAAGAGTCTGCGTAAACTGTCCATCCTCGAAACTATTTGTAACTTGGTGCACTCTATACAATCCAGAGAATGCTATCTGTTCATCTTTGGCAAGTTCGTATACACCTGTGACGTCATCGACATCTGTGGGAGTTCTGAAATTAAGTTTAACAACCGCATCACCAAATCCCAAGTTGTAATTGCCAAATATTGCGTTCCAAATACTCCTGTTTCCTGCAGAAAATGATAATTTTTTTTTATTTGCCTCTAGTACATCCTTTTTCGCAGTGGTTGGAATAAATTGTGACTGTCCCAAGTAGGCCGGGTCTCCCAATATAGTCATGTTTAAGACTACCATGTCTGCTTGTGGATTTGACAATGCGTCGAGCCTCTGATCTAAAGCAGTTGTTGATCCTTTGTTGACACCGGAAGTAATACTTTTTGCATTTCCTACTTCAGACTGATATATGTAAGGCGGATCAGCGAAATTGTCTGCAGTGCCAGGAACGACCTTTTCTACGTCCCTTGACTCGGTATTGTTTTTTGAAAACACATCACCCGATCCTTTTCCTTCAATGTCTTTTAATTTGGATTGAAAATAAGCAACCTTGTATTTTATGTCCAAGTCCAATATATCTACGTTATCACCTGTGAAAATGTAATTGTATTCTTTCCGAACATAAGGACCAAAATATTTTCCAGTACTGGCGCCAGGCTCCGCTAGTGCATAGGCGTGTATTTTGTAGGGCACTATATTGAATGTAATTTTTTTTGGATGCTTTCCTCTAATCCTGTCAAACTGCTCTGAATCCGGCACAACACTTGATTCTATCATAAAATAATCGAAATACATGTCATCGCCTTCTGCAGTTTCAATTCTCTGTTTGAATGCATCGAGCCCTTCGTTATCAGAAAACATCCTTAAAGATTTCATTAACTCGGTTATAATAGTAAGGACATTGTCGTTAGATTTAACCTGAGCGGCCCTTAGATGATCTGGTTTTTTCTGGTTGGGGCCTACCGGTATGTCTCCCACTCTTTTATCTGAGAACACTTCCTTGCCATCAAAAAATTTGTCTACCACTATTTCGTATGTGTCAGCAATTTCGACCAACTGTTGGTTCTTTTCATCTTCCGCCTGCTTGTTCAATAGGTCTGCAAGACTGTTCATAGTTTCCTGTAATGTATTACCCCTCTTGATCGTGCCCGATGAACGAAGATACACGTAGTGATTAAGAAATCCATGTTCATTGTAAGGAATGGCTGTAATTTGATAAGTTGTTCCACCC
>CEUJ01088405.1_pt1 | contig 21441 bp, 23 predicted proteins | sample 361531 | NCBI WGS metagenome assembly CEUJ01 (sample SAMEA2622842, study PRJEB7988) | marine metagenome | biome: marine biome (ENVO:00000447); feature: marine epipelagic mixed layer (ENVO:xxxxxxxxx); material: "saline water (ENVO:00002010), including plankton (ENVO:xxxxxxxx)" | depth 140 m | reverse complement strand
TTTTTATAGAGGGAATGCAAAAAACTTTTTATGATTACATTAGGTATTGAAACATCATGCGATGAAACCGCCATTGCTTTATTCGACTCTGATAAAGGTTTGATTGGAGAAGCAGTTTTTTCTCAAATAGATATCCACGCTGAATATGGTGGAGTAATACCTGAACTAGCATCTAGAGATCATTGCCAAAAAATTATATATATTTTTAAAAAAGCTTTAGGAGATATTCCTTTGAACTCAATTGATCAAATTGCTTACACTGCGGGTCCGGGTTTATTAGGAGCTTTGCTTATCGGAGAAAATTTTGCTCAAGGTCTTGCACTTTCTTTAAAAAAACCGTTAATACCTGTTAATCATCTAGAGGGTCATTTAGTTGCACCTTTTCTTAGTGGCGATGAATTAGATTTTCCATTTTTAACGCTTTTAGTTTCTGGGGGACATTCATTGATTGTAGATGTACGTAATTTAAATGATTACGAAATTCTCGGTCAATCTAGAGATGATGCTGTTGGTGAGGCATTCGATAAGGTTGCTAAGCTTCTTGGATTAGGTTATCCGGGTGGTCCTGAGATAGAAAAGATGGCGCAGAATGGAGATCCAAAAAAATTTACTTTCCCTCAGCCAATGTTAAATAGCAATAATTATGACTTTAGTTTTAGTGGTTTGAAAACCGCAGTACTATATGCTGTTCAAGACTTAGATGAGATCACTGATGAAGTAAAATCAGATATTTCTGCATCATTCCAGCACGCAGCAACTGAAGTATTAATGAAAAAGATATCTAGAGCACTTGAAGATACAGGAAGGGAGGGAATTGTTTTAGCTGGAGGAGTTGCGGCCAATAAATTACTAAGATCAAAGATGTTAGCCTTAAAAGAATCACTAAAAATAAAAGTGTGGTATCCACCAATTGCTCATTGCACTGATAACGCTGCAATGATTGCATACTTAGGAAGTCTCAAGGCCAATGAAGCAATGCATCAAATAAAACCACATGCAAGACCACGCTGGCCATTAGAAACAAATTAAAATGAAAGATATTATCTATATTAGAGATTTAAGGGTTCAAACAATTATTGGAATCTTTGGATGGGAGAGGGAGGTAAGACAAGAAGTAAGTATTGATCTAGAAATTTCCTTTGATTGTAAAAAAGCTGCAAAAACTGATTCAATAGAAGATACTATTGATTATAAAAAGATAACTAAAAATATTATTAAGTTTGTTGAAGAATCCTCATTTCAGCTTCAAGAATCCCTAGCAGAGGGTATTGCAGAGCTCGTAAAAGCTGAGTATGAAAGTTCGTCTATTAAGCTCAGAGTTTCAAAGCCAGGTGCATTACGACATGCTGAAGATGTAGGAGTAATCATACATAGATGATGAAGTATTTTCTTTCCCTTGGGAGCAATATAGAACCAAAGAAAAATTTAGATATTGCTATTACTGCTCTTGCTACACTATTAGATGATATGAGCTGTTCTTCAACTCATCAAACAAAAGCAGAGGGTTTTGAAGGTGAAGACTTCCTAAATCTTATTATTTCTGGAAATTCTTCATTATCATTTCAATCTTTAAATAAAAAGCTTAAGTCAATAGAAGATAAAGCCGGTCGAAATAGAGATGCTCCTAAGTTTTCCGCTAGAACTCTTGATATAGATATTGTCTTACAACTAAATGATGAAGAGGAGATACTCTATGAGAGTGATGAAATATCCAAATATAGCTTTGTTTCTGAACCATTAAAAGAACTGATATAGGTTTATTTATAATTTTTTTCAACCAAATCCCATGCAGTTTCGGCTAGTGGGGCTACTTGATTGCCTCTTTCTTCTGCATGTTTACTTGCAGCCGTTCCATCCCTTACTCTGCCCATGATGCCCTGAAGAATTCCTGCAAGTTTAAAAATGTTAAATATTGTATAAAACTCCCAGTGTTCATCTAGCTTTTGACCAGTGTGCTCAGAATACATATCTCTATATTCTTTTTCAGTTGGGATTCCGTTTTCATTACAGAATCTTTGATCAGCCAGTTGAGGAATATTTCTCCAACTTATGCAATGATAATTAAAGTCAGCGATTGGGTGTCCAAGCGTTGATAGCTCCCAATCAAGTACGCCTAAAACATTATTTTTTGAATTGAAAACCATGTTATCTAGCCTGTAATCTCCATGGACGATTGATGTTTCATCTTCATCAGGAATATTTGGTGGCAGCCAATCAATCAAATTGTTCATAGCCGGAATATTTTCTGTTTCAGAGGCAAGATATTGTTTTGTCCACCTTGAAACTTGCCTAGCAATGTAATTTCCAGGTTTGCCGTAGTCTGAAAGCCCAATAGAGCTGTAATCAACTTTATGTAACTCTGCAATGACTTTATTTTTACTTGCATAAATTTCCATAGTATCTTTTGGTGATTTATCTGAGAGCAATAAATCCCAATAAATATTTCCATCTAGAAAGTCCATAACAAAAAAAGCAGTTCCAATTACATCTTCGTCTTCACACAAACCATAAGTTTTGGGCACAGGCACCTGAGTATTATCAAGGGCAGTCATAACTTTATATTCTCTATCAACAGCATGTGCTGAGGGCAGGAGAATGCCTGGCGGCTTTCTCCTGAGGACAAGATTTTTATTTTGAGTTATAACTTTATAAGTTGGATTGGACTGTCCGCCTTTGAATTGTTCAATTTTATTTATCTTCCCTGCATTTGGAACATATTCATCTATCCATGGCTGCAATTTAGAAGATGCGAACTTTAGCTTGTTATCAACTGGTTTTGTTCCAGAGAAAATATCGCCATCAACGGGTTTCATGTCAAAGATCTACCCCCATCAATTTTAATAACTTGCCCGGTTATATAATTTGCACAAGCAAGAAAATATACAGCTTCAGCGATATCCTTCTCAGCGCCCATTTTTTTGAGAGGAATAGATTCAATTACTTTATTTTTTTGATTCTCTGTCCAAGTAATATCTGGTGGTTCTAACATTGCTCCTGGAGCAATCGCATTAACTTTTATTTCAGGAGCAAGCTCTTTGGCTAAACCCTTTGTTATTGATTCAAGGCCAGCTTTTGCTGCAGAGTATATTGAAAAATTAGCAACTCCCTTTGTAAGATTTGTATCAGTAATATTAATTATTGAACCTTTTGAGTTTTTTAATTTTTCTTTAAAACCTTGAATTAAAAATAAAGGTCCTTTTAGGTTACTTCCAATTAATTTATTCCAGTGATCATCAGAAATTTCTTCAATAGGAGTAGGGTAAAAGGTAGAAGCGTTATTCACCAAAAGATCTAATGTCTCAGAGAAGCTGTTGACTGATGAAATTATAGATTGGACGTCTTCAGCATTATCTAGATCACCCCCGACTATAAATGCACTATTATCATTATTTGAATTGATCTTTGAAGCAAGATTTTCTGCATCTGACTTTGATTTATTGTAATGGATGATAACTTTCCATTGTTCCTTAGCAAAAAGCTCAATAATTGATTTACCAATCCTTTTTGCTCCACCAGTTACAAATATTGTTTTCATAATTTATTTTAATCTATGTCTTTATTTATTTCTTCTTCAATAAGTCTAATTTTTCTCTCTTCTAAAATTTCTTGAATTTTGGATCCATCTAATTTTTTTTCTTCGTCAGTTGGAAGGATTTCAGAATATTTTTCTAGAAAAGGCCTCCAAAGATTTATATCACTTCCAATAATATTATGTGCAGCAAGAAAAGTAACAGAAGTGGCAAATTCTAAATCTTTGGATGGTTGAATCCTCTCTAAGCATTTATATAAACTCTTAACTTTATTTTCGAAGTCAAGCTCATTATATTTACTAAAATATTTCTCTCTAAAATCAAATACTAATTCTGACATCCTTCTATAGCTATTAGGAACCTTCAGCTTTTTATTTAAATCATCTAAATAAGTTCTTGTTTTCATATTAGATACAACTATGGCCCACCAGCTTTGAGGAGTTTTTAATCCAGGATTTATTCGCCAATCTCCCTCCATTGAATTAGGATAATAGTCTTCAGGATGAATGTAATTGGGCGCATGAAATCTATGGAAGAACTTTACTTTAATGGTGTTTATCCAAGTATCAATTGCAGGAACGAAAACATAATTAAATAGTGGATTATTATTTTTTCTCCAGTTACTGCTGTAGTAAGTTTCATATAATAGTTCAAAATACGGAATAGGATTATTAGATTTAAGTACTTTTTCTGTTTCTTGCCAAATTCTCTCCCCAGGCAGATGGATAATACTAGGCAGAAGTCGATTCAGTAACTCCTCAGTTGATTCATGTATTTTAAATCCCAATTCTTTTAATTTTGAATAAAATCTAGCCACTCTTAAAACCCTTAGAGGGTCTTCAATAAAAGCATCTGATACATGCCTAATAATTCTATTTTCTATATCGCCCTTGCCATTTAATGGATCAATAAGATTGCCTGCATCATCCATTGCAATTGCATTAATCGTAATGTCTCTTCTGCTTAAATCTTCTTCAAGAGTTACATTCGGGCTATAACTAAAGTTGAATGCCGTATGACCTGGTCCTGTACTTCTCTCTTTTCTAGCTAGCGCATATTCTTCTTTGGTATCGGGATGAAGAAATACTGGAAAATCTTTACCTACTTGTTTGTAACCCATTGATAGCATTTCTTTAGGAGTACTACCGACCACCACCCAGTCATTATCGGTAGGCTCAAGTCCTAGCAAGGCATCTCTTACAGCGCCACCAACTTTATAAATTCTCATTTTGCTTCTACTTGAAATAGCTTTTTATCTTCTAATCTAATGGCAGTAAGTTTATTTCCCCATACACAGCCAGTATCTAAGCCAATAAAGTGATCATTCCTAGTTCGTCCATTCAAGGCTGCCCAATGGCCAAAAATATAATATTCTTTATTTTTTTCATGAGACTTAGATTTATAATTGAACCAAGGTTTATAGCCTCTAGACGATTTTAAACCTTTGTTTTTCATATCAAGTATGCAATTATCTCCAACAAATCTCATTCTTGTTAAATAATTTATAATTATTCTATATCTATCTTGACCATCTAATTTATCTTCCCATCGATCAGGCTCATCACCCCACATTATCTCAAGCATTTTTGAAGGCTCTTTCTTAAGTATGAGGGAAGTTTCTGTCGCAAGTTGCTTTGCTTTAGTTGGTGACCATATTTCAGGAATGCCAGCATGAGTAATATAAAATGTTTTTTTTGATGATTGTTCGAAGAATTCTATAAAAAAGGGTTTATTTTTAAGCCATTCAAAAATTTTTTTATTATTATTGGACTCAACTACTTCTTTTAGTTTTCCCTTGGCTTTGTCTATGCTTAAAAGATAAAGCAAATATAGATCATGATTACCTAAGACCGTTGTAATGTTGGAATCAGCCATGCAAAAGTTTAAGACCGAAAGAGAGTCAGGACCTCTATTTACTAAGTCACCCACAAGGATGATTTTATCAACGTCTTTTTTGTAATTAATCTTATTAAGCAAATTTATAAATTGATTAAAACAACCATGGATATCTCCGATAACGTATGTGCTCATTCAAATATTACTTTCCTTAAAAATTGAAATAAATTCCTCAATTGATAGCTCTTCTGCTCTTGCTAACGGATTTATTGCAAGTTTATGAAAGTTTATATTAAATTTTTTTAGGTTGTTCTTGATGCTTTTTCTTTTATTTGCAAAAGATTGATCTATCAAAGCTGAAAAACCAATATATTCTTTAATTGAGATAAGTGGCACTGATCGAGGTATAAGTCTGATAAAGGAAGATTGAACTTTGGGTTTTATATCAAATGATTCTGGCGGAACATCAAACAAAACAGCAGTTTGAAAAAAAGCTGAAATCTTTACTCCAAGCCTTCCCCATTCCCCCTTATGATTTGAACTACAGATCCTATTAGCAACTTCTTTTTGCACCAAAAAATGCATATCTTCAATCATATTAAAATATTGCAATAGTTTAATAATGATCTGAGTTGAAATATTGTATGGAAGGTTGCCTACGATTCTGTATTTGTCTTTACTTAAAAATTTTAAGGTCTCTTTTAATACATCCCCATGAATAAATTGATATTCAGAACTACTGTATTTTTTGTTAAGTAGGTCTATATTTTTTCTGTCAATATCCATTGCAATAATTTTTATATTTTCTCTGAGCAATTTTTCAGTAAGAGCGCCAGTTCCTGGACCGATTTCAAAAAATAGATTATTTTTCTGAGGATTTATAGCCTGCTCAATCTCAAAGAGAATCACTGGATCGATCAGATAATTTTGACCTAATTTTCGTCTATGAGATCTCTCTGTCATCAAAGCTGAAGTTCGGCAAGATTTATAGCTTCTTTTATTGATCCGAGGTTTGGTTTAATTTTGCCAGCAATTTCTAGTGCTGTTCCGTGATCAACAGAAGTTCTAACTATGGGTGTGCCAAGTGTAATATTGACAGCTTTTCCAAAGCTTAAGGCTTTTAATACTGGTAACGCTTGATCATGATACATAGCAAGATATGCATCAGTTTCGATTAATTGATCGTTATTGAAGGCTGTATCTGCCGACCTTGCATAAGAGACTTTAATCCCCATTTCTTTGCATATTTTTACTGCTGGATTAATTTTTAATAATTCCTCCTTACCGATTTTTCCGTCTTCACCAGCATGCGGATTTAAACCAAGAACTTTTATAGAAGGATTCTCTATTTTAAAATTACTCTTCAGTCCAGAATTTAAAATTTTAATTATTTCTATAAGTTTTGATTTTTGAATCTTTTTTGGAACTTCTGCAAGAGGAATGTGAGTTGTGGCAAGTGCTACTTTTATGTTTTTTGCTGCAAGAAGCATGACCACTTCTTTTGATTTGGTTTGCTTTTTTATCCATTCAGTATGTCCTTGAAAATATTTGAAACCGCCCTCGATAATATTGCTTTTTTGAATTGGGCCAGTAACCAAGCCTATTTTTTTATTCTTTAAGGCTTGATCAATTCCAAAGTTAAGATTTTTAATAACATACTGAGCATTATCTGGATTTAACTTTCCAGGAGCATAATCTTTGCATTTAGCTACCTGAAAAAATTGAATAACACCTTTTTCGTTTTGAACAGCTTTGTTTAATGATTTAATTTCCTTAAATTTAATCTTTAAATTTAGTATTTTTGCTCTATGCCTCAGCAAGTTGACATCAGCAATACAAACTAAATTTACACTCAATTGTTCCCAGAATTTCAGTTTTGATATATGTAGAATTGAATCAATACCAATACCTGCAGGTTCACCGGGAGAGTAAAGTAGTTGTTTCAATCTAACTCTTTGAATTCTACAAATGCTTCAGAGCGAATAGTTCTAAGTGTATTTTCAAGCTCTTCATCAAATTTTCTAGCAAATAAAATGCCATAGGCTCTATCTCTTATAACTTCTTCAGTTAGATCTTCAGTACGTTTATCAAGAACTTGAAGAAAATGAAAACCAAATTCTGATTCGAAAACTGGAGAAATTTCGTCAATGGGAGATGCTAGCATCATTTTCTCAAATGCAGGAGCTGTAGTACCAAGGCTTAACCAATCCAGATCACCACCTCGTGATGCTGATCCGGGATCTTCTGAAAACTCTCTGGCAAGCAAACTAAAATCTTCACCTGCGAGAACTCTATTCCTGACATCTTCTAATTCCTTCCTTGTGAACATTTCATCTCTAAGTTTGGTTTCCATCATTAGAATATGTCGCACATTCCACTGCTCTTCAAATCGGACTAAATCTCCTCTTTTGTCCTCAAGTTTTAAGATATAAAAACCAGAGCCAGCTTCCAAAGGATCGGAAATAAAACCTTTCTTTTTTCCTTTGAGCGCACTAGCAAATAATGAGGGCATATCAGCTAGATTTCTCCATCCCATTTCTCCACCAACAGCAGCATTATTACTCTTAGATTTTGACTTAGCCAGTTCAGCAAAGTCTCCACCATCATTTATCTCTTGAATTAAGTCCACTGCTTGTTTTTCACTAGATACAAGTATCTGTCTAACAAACAATTCTGGCGACAATTGGTTGATAACTCCCTCGGTTGCGAGGAAGCCATTAAGCTCTTGTTCAGTGATATCAATTTCCCTTCCAACTCTTCCTCTTTGAACTCGCTGAATGATCATTTCTTCTCGAACCTGTTCTCTTAAATCCTTGTAAGACTCGCCCTCAGACTCTATTGTCTCTATGAACTCTTCTAAGCTTAATTGATTACTCTGTGCGATATTTTGAAATGATGCGTTGAGCTCGGTATCACTAACTCTTATACCAGCTCTGTCAGCCATTTGAAGCTGTAACTCTTGAATAATTAGGCGTTCATGAACTTGCTCTAAGAGCACCTCGTCAGGTGGTAAAGCAGCACCTTGCTCAGAATATCTTTTTTTTATATTTTGCATCATAACTTCAACCTGAGATTCAAGCACGACACCCTCACCAACAATAATTGCTACTCTGTCGAGGATTTCAATTTTTGCTGAAATTAATGAAGCCATCATAAAAAATGGCAACAAGATAATTATTTTTAGTTTCATTATTTTCGTTATTTTTGATTTAACACACTAAAGGTCTAAAAAAGCATTAGAGAAGAACCTATTTATTCTTTTGTTTGCTCCTGTAAGACCTTTAAGTTCAAATTCAAAGTTAATTCTACTTTTGTTTTCAATTGAAATCATATTTTCCCAATAAATTTCGTTAAGTTCTTGAGACTGAATGTTCAAAAAATTATATTTAGAAAGTCTTTTATCAGACGCATATATTTTAAAAGCAAGACAACAGTTTTCAAAACCAAAACCAAAATAAGTCTCTATATTTTTTTTTGACACTAAATCTTTACTTATTCCACCAATAATTTTGTAACCTGATGGCAAAAGACGCACTATAGATAACTCGGAATAATCCAATTCATTTTTAAAATCTAATAGGGGAATGTTTCTCTGGAAATTCCTTGAAATCCTCATGCTCATTTCTGGGCGATTAATTTGTAATCCCATTTCTCCATAATTGAGAGAATTTCTTTTTTGTGAGTAATTCGCAGCAACATATGTTTTTAGATTATTGTTTTCAAAAGATAGCTTTGAACCAATTTGACTATCTTTTCCCATTGGGGTTCTTAACATATTATTGATAATCTTACTTGCCTCTAGTTCATGCTTTTTTATTAACTGGAAAGCAAATTTGTGATTATTTTTTGTTCTTTTTTGCCAGTTCAGCTTGGCTGCTAGAAATTCAGTATCAGGAACTCTATCTTTTCCAAAAAAGTATTCATTTCTAAGTATGTTTAGATTGCCCGAATTCCGTTGATGAAGATCAAAAATAGGATCTAAGCTTTGATCTTTATAATTGGTTTTTTGAAAAACAAATTCAGGTTTAATTAATGAAATCCCTGAGACTGATAATTTTTTTAATATCGTTGAGATATTTATTTTCACTGAAGGTATTGAAGATGAAATAGACTTTGAGTTTTTTTCATCAAGATTGTATTTTTTATGCAATGTTGAGCCATTGATTGCGATATTAAAATATTTTAAATCGTAGAGAACTTCAGCTCCAATTTCAGCCATTGACCTTTTTCCAGTTTCAGGAATTGAGTTACTACTTAAAAATTGATTTATTGTTTTATCAATATCAAAATTTGAGTAATCTAAATTAGAAAAAAATGAAAATTTTGAGCCGTTGTTCAAATATTCAATTTGAATGCCGGGTTTTTTAACCAATCCATTGTTGATAAACGGATTTAAGCTTTGATACCCATCTCGAGTTAAGCTAACGGAAAGGTTCTTTGAAAATAAATTCATTGAAAATGTTTGATTGAGATAATGATCCCTTTGATCTGCAATATTTGTAATGCTAGATGGCAAATCAAGCAACATCATAGAGTCAGATGATTTAGACCAATCAATGTAAGTTGTAAAATTTAAAAACTGCCTTTTCTCTTTTAATCGAAATGCCCATCTTTGGTCTTCTTTGCTAGTAAAATCTTTTTTGTATTGTTTATCTGTTGGAAAAAATATTACATCTAAATAATTTTCAGACTTAGTATTTGTAAGATAGCGATAATTTCCTTCAATACCAGCACCTCTATCATTAAGTATTCTTGGTGCAATGGTCATATCCGATCTATCAGATATCACCCAAAAATATGGCAAAAAAAGATCCAAGCCATCAGATGTGAAGTTTAGCTCTGGTTCCAAAAAACCACTCAATCTTTTTGTGGTTGCTGGGAAGGGGAGATATGGAAGCGCGAGAATTCTTTTATTAAAAATCTTAAGCTTCATATCTTTAATGTGTCCACGATCTGAATTTTCATCAATATTTATACTTTCCGCTTCAATTTCCCAGCCTTGAGTATCATTGTTGCAGGATGTCATGGTGGCTTTCTTAAACGTTAGATATTTACCTAAGTTTCCAGTTAAAGATTCGTAACCAACTAATAAGTTTCTTTCTCTTAGGAAAGTTTCTCCATTATCAAGGTTTAGTTGCCCTGATTGTTTTTCGAAAGAACCGGCCATAAAATTAAAATAATTATCTAAGTGATAAATGCTTCCGTTTTTGATATCTTTAACAGTGTTTAGTTTTTGTAGATAAGTTGCACTGTCTGCATTTATCCTGCCCTCATTTAAACCAATAAAAACATCTCCGTTTAAATACATTGCTCCGTTGGATTTAATATCCATCATGTCGGCATCAAGAACAGAAGATTTATTCTTATAAATTAAAAATGGGTATTCATGAAAATTACAACTTTGAACGCGATCTTCATAATTTATAAAGTTTTCATCATCTTCAGCAAAAATACTTCCGGATGAAACACAAAAAAGCAAAAATATATTTTTATATGATTGCCTTATGGACTTAATATGTTGTTTATTAAATTTCAAAAATTTTAGGCTGAGGATGCCATTTCCTTGAGTTCTCTTAGGGTATCTTTTCCATAAAAAATCTCATCTTTAACAAAGAATGTTGGGATTCCAAATGCACCTTTTTCAACTGCTTGACTGGTATTTTTTATTAATTCTTGTTTAATAGCATCTTTAGAAATGTCCTCTATGACAAGATCAGCATGGCAATCATGCTTTTTCAATAGATCATGTAAGGCCTCTGGGGTATCTAATTTAAGTGACTGTTCCCAAAGCCCACTTAAGACTATCTCAAGATAACTTTCAAAAAATTCATGTTTTTGGGCTACTATTGCCCCCCTTATTAAAGAAATTGTATTGACAGGAAAGTGCTCATTCATTTTAAATTTTGTGATTTGATATTCTTTCATAAACCTATTAAAGGCAGTCTCAAATTCATATTTCATCTTATTAGGAACTTCAGCTAAGGTTACCATTGGAGGCTGGTTATTTGATAACTTCATAATGCCTCCTAACAGGCATGGAATGTAATTAAATTTTATGTCATGAGTTTGCTCAATAGTTTGAATTGCTTTGTGGCACAGATATGCATTTGGACTTGCAAAATCAAAAATAAAATCTACATTCATAGTCGTCCTCACTTCTAAAGCTTATAATAATTCTTTAACTTGCATCAACCAGTTTAAAAATGCAACATCAAGCAACAAATATTAAAAAAGTGGGAGACATCAAATGAGTTTAAAAGGAAGAGTTCTATTTATCACGGGAGGCAGTAGGGGAATTGGTCTCGAAATAGGCAAGAGAGCTGCAAAAGACGGGGCTAAAATAGTTTTAGCTGCCAAAACTGCTGAACCTCATCCCAAACTTCCAGGCACTATTTATACTGCTGCAGATGAAATAGTCGAGGCTGGCGGAGAAGCGTTGCCTTTAGTATTAGATGTCCGAGATGAAAAAAATGTCATTGATGCTGTAGAACAAGCAATTAGCCATTTTGGAGGCATTGATATTTGTGTAAATAATGCTTCTGCAATTTCTTTAACCAGCACGCCTGATACAGATATGAAAAGATACGATTTGATGCATCAAATCAATGGAAGAGGCACATATTTAGTAAGTAAATATTGCATTCCTCACCTTAAGCAATCTAATAGAGCCCATATATTAAATTTAGCTCCGCCTCTTGACATGAGGCCTAAATGGTTTGGTCCTCATCTTGCATATACAATGGCAAAATTCACTATGAGTATGTGTGTATTAGGAATGTCAGAAGAGCTTAGGTCTGATGGTATAGCTGTTAATGGATTGTGGCCAAGAACAGCTATTGCAACAGCAGCAGTTAAAAATGTCTTAGGCGGAGAAGAATTGATGAATATTTCAAGATCCCCTGAAATTATGGCTGATGCTGCATACGAAATTTTTATCAAAGATCCAACAAGTTTTACTGGCAACTTTTGCATTGATGATATTGTTTTGTATGAGGCTGGCGTTAGAGATTTTAGAAAATATGCTGACGTTCCATTTTCTCAACTAGCACCTGATTTTTTTGTGCCAGAAGATACTCCTTTACCTTCGGAGATTGAAAATAGCTGAATCATTAAAAAATAAGATTCTTAAATATGCTCAAGAATTTAACAGAGAATTAATTTCAATTGAGCCCCTGAAAATTGAAGCAAGCGGTAGAAAATATTTCAGAGTTTTTTCAGAAAATCTATCTTTTGTCATTTCTTTTGACGATAGGCCAATTAATGGCCAACTAGTTTTTATTAAACGTGCTGAGGAATTTGCAGCTTCTGATGTTAGAGTTCCAAAAATTTTTGATTATGACAAAGCTAAATATCTAACCATTTTAGAAGATCTCGGTGATCATTCACTTATTAATGAAAATAACTTTTATGAAAATGATAGTCTTGTTTTGTCCTCTCTCAAGCTTCTTAATAAAATGCATCAATCCATTCATAGAGATCTTCACTCAACATTTTGGATGGGTTTAGAATCACATACAAAAAAATTTTCAAAGATTTTTTGTAAAAACTTTTTAAAAATCAAAATGTTTAAAGAATACGAAGATATTTTTCCTGATTTACGATCTGAAATACTTAACCAACAATGGACTAATTGTCATTTTGACTTTGAAAGAAGAAATATTCATGTCCTAAAAAATACAGAGCTTGCTCTTTTGGATTTTCAAGACCTTTGTCATGGTCCAATTGGAATTGATCTAGCAGGTATTCTTATTGATCATTACATTCCTCTAAATCTTGAGACACTCAAAAAATATTGTGAAAGCTTTTCTAAAATTTCAATCTATGAAATTTCTCCTGATGAAACTTATAAAGCTGCTTTATGGGGAGGTCTCCAAAGAAATCTTAGAATTATGGGAACCCTCACAGAGCTTCATATTAATCTCAAACGTTCTTTTAGAATGAATGATTTACCTCAAATTGTTTCAAACACCGCTGAGTTATCTATGGAATTAAATCAAGTGCAACTTGCTAACTTCTTGCAGGATAATGTTTCTCAAGCTTTAGAAAAAGAACTACTAAAAATATGAAAGCTATGATCTTGGCTGCAGGTATCGGCTCTAGAATGCAACCACTTACCAAGGAGTTGCCCAAACCTTTGCTAGACATCAATGGCATCACTTTAATTGAGCATACAATAAATCACTTAAAAAACTATGGCATAAAAGAATTTATCATTAATGTTTCTTATTTTGGAGAGAAAATTAAAACAGCATTAAAATCAGTTGAGGGCTTGCCTGATTTGATTTTCCTAGATGAGCCATTTCCCTTTGGTACTGGCGGGGCGCTTCTAAATGCTAAGAGTTCTTTAGGACCTGATCCATTCATTTTAAGCACTTCAGATATTTTGTTTAGTCCAGATTTAACAAAAATCCCAGATATGGTAGATACAGCTCATCTAATAGCTACAAGAAATCCTGACCACAACAAAGATGGAGATTTTTCACTAAAAAAAGATTCAGTTTTTATAAATGAAGGGCCTAATAATTATACGTATTCAGGCATGTCTGTGATCAATCCAAGAATTTTAGAAAAGCATGATGCAAAGGATTATCCATTTGACTTGTGGAAAACTATTTTGACTCCACTAATCAAAGCTTCAAAAGTATCGGGTCATTTCGATGATTCATTTTGGATTGATGTAGGCACACCTGAAAGATTAAAGCTTGCAAGGACAGTTCTAAAAGATGAAAATTAACTATCATGCATTCTAAATCTTTAATTGCACCGTCAATTTTATCTGCAAACTTTGCTAGATTAGGTGATGAAATCAATGCAGTTATGTCAGCTGGTGCAGACTGGATACATTTTGATGTTATGGATAATCACTATGTTCCAAATCTTACAGTTGGTCCGATGGTTTGTAAGTCATTGAGAGATGACGGAATTAATGATTTTATTGACGTGCATTTAATGATTGAACCTGTGAACGATCTAGCAAAAAGTTTTGCAAATGCAGGAGCAGATTTGATCAGCTTTCATCCTGAAGCGGTTGAAAGTACGAAAGATACAATAAAAATAATTAAAGATTGCTCTTGCAAAGTTGGGATTGCAATTAATCCAGATACTTCCCTGTCTGTCTTGAATGATATTGTTGATGAGATCGATTTAATTTTATTAATGAGTGTTTATCCAGGATTTGGAGGCCAAGAATTTATTGAAGATACAATAGAAAAAATTCAGGCTGCAAGAAAGCTAATTGATAAACAAGATCATACGATATATTTAGAAGTTGATGGCGGTATCAACAATGAAACTATTTCAAGGGTTTCTGAGGCTGGAGCAGATGTTTTCGTTGCTGGGTCGGCTATTTTTGGATCATCAGACTATGAACAAACTATCAAAAGTTTTCGTCAAAAAATTTCTTAGTCTTTTATTAATTTCATTTTCTCATTATTCTCTTGCTCAGATTGAGGCGACCTTTTTCAATAAAAATGCCTCTTTAAAATTAATGATTTCTAACTCAGATGCAAGTAGGCGTAAAGGCTTGATGAATGAAAAAGTGTTAGAAAAAAATAGTGGCATGATTTTTATTTGGCCATCAAGTAAACGTCATTGTATGTGGATGAAAAATACTTCTATTCCCCTTAGTATTGCTTTTCTCTCAGGCAGTGGGAGAATTTTGGAGATTTATGATATGGTCCCTTTTTCTGAAGAATCAATTTGCTCTAAGCAAAGAGCTCGAATGGCAATTGAGGTTAATCAGGGATGGTTTGCTAAAAATGATATTAGCATTGGAGACAGAATAAATTTCTTAGAAAAATAATATGATTACACAAGAACAGTTTGAAGATTTCAAAAAAAATGATTTTTCTATATTGCCCATGGTAAGAGAAATTATTTCACCCGAAGATAATCCTTTGTCTTTGTTCGCAAAAGTGTCTGAACATAAAAATAATTTCTTGTTTGAATCTGTAGAAGGTGGAGAAAAGTGGGCTCGCTACTCAATCATTGGTTTTGGCTGTTTGGATACTATCAAAGCATATGGAAATGTAATTGAAACATCAATTAATGGGATGAATGATAGATTTGTTTCAGATCAACCCCTCAACGATATTGAAAAATTAACTTCAATGCATCAATCACCTTGTATAGATAACTTGCCACGTTTTTATGGTGGTTACGTTGGTTTTTTTGCATATGAAAGTTCGCAATATGCTGAAAAAAAGATATCAAATTTACCTTCAAAAAACTCAAAATTTTCAGATCATATGCCAGATGTGCTACTGGTTAAAGCTGAGCAATTAATAGTTTTTGATAATCTTAACAATTCAATAAAGATAATATTCAATGCAGATTTGCAGAAGATGTCATTTTCATTTGCACAAACAAGATTAGATGAAATTGAAGAATTAATTTCAAATTCAAAGATTAATCAAGATAAAAAATTTAATAAGATTGCTAATACATTTGAATTTGAGTCAAACTTTTCAAAGGATGAATATCTGTTAGCTGTCTCTAAGGTTAAGCATTACATTGAAGAGGGCGATGTAATGCAGGTTGTAATAGCTCAGGATTTTTCAACAAATTTTGATAAAGATCCGTTTGATTTATATAAAGCAATAAGAAAACTAAATCCCTCGCCTTATATGTTTTTTTTAAACCTTGAAGAATGTCAAATAGTTGGCGCGTCACCTGAGATTTTAGTGAGATTAGAGAATCAGAAAGTTACTTTGAGGCCAATAGCAGGAACTAGAAAACGTGGAAAAAATCCCGAAGAAGACAAGGCAAATGAAGCGGATTTATTAAATGACCCAAAAGAAATAGCTGAACATCTAATGTTAGTTGATCTCGGTAGAAATGACGTTGGAAGAGTTTCAGAGATTGGAACCGTAAATGTGACAGAAAAAATGATCATTGAAAAATATTCTCATGTGATGCATATAGTCTCCAATATCGTTGGAAAGATACAATCAGGGCTTTCTGCTTTTGATGTTCTTAAAGCTTCATTGCCAGCAGGAACATTATCTGGTGCTCCGAAAATAAGAGCAATGGAAGTAATTAATGAACTAGAACCTAGTTCTAGAGGAATATATGGGGGAGCAATAGGATACATTGGCTGGAATGGAAATATGGACACAGCTATCGCCATAAGAACTGCTGTTATTAAAGACAAAAAGATACATGTTGGTGCAGGAGCTGGAGTTGTTGCAGATTCAATTCCTGAAAATGAATGGGAAGAGTGTAGGCAAAAATCTAAGGTATTTATAGATGCTATTGAGATGATCTTATGATTTTAATTATTGATAATTATGATTCTTTTACATATAACCTTGTCCATTACGTTGGAGAATGTGGATATGAGATTTTGGTCAAAAGAAATGACGAAATTTCACTTTCGGATATTAGAAAGTTAAATCCAGAAAAAATTGTAATTTCTCCAGGTCCATGTACTCCAAAAGAAGCTGGACTCTCAGTAGAGATTATTAAAGACTCTCGAGTGCCATTATTAGGAGTATGTTTAGGTCATCAATCTATAGGGGCAGCTTTTGGTGCTAAGATTGTTAAAGCACCATATGTTTTTCATGGAAAAAAATCCGATATCAAACATTCAAATTCGAATTTATTTAAGGGAATTCCAAATCCCTATTCTGTAGTGAGATATCACAGCTTAATAATAGACAATTCAACTTTACCGGTGGATTTAAGAATTACAAGTTCACTGATTGATAATCCTGACATCATCATGGGAGTTGAACATATTTCAAGACCAATACATGGCGTTCAATTTCATCCCGAATCCATTGCTACTGAGTATGGCAAGAAATTAATATCAAACTTTCTAAATATATGATTAAAGAATTTATTGATCAATTAGAGCAAAAAAAAGACCTTGATTTTCATTCAATGCAGTCCGCAATCGAGTTGATTATGACAGGAGAAGTTGATGATTTATCTATTGAAAGATTTTTATTATCACTTAACGAAAAAGGTATTAGCGAAAACGAAATTACTGCAGCTGCTAGAGTTATGAAAGAAAAATGTTTAACTTTTGATATCGGCAACGGAGATCATATAGATACTTGTGGTACCGGTGGTTCCGGCCTTCATACTTTTAATTGTTCTACGGCATCTTCGTTTGTCGCAGCAGCAGGAGGTGCCTCAGTCACTAAACATGGAAATAAAGCAGTTTCAAGCAAATCGGGAAGTGCAGATTTGTTAATTGCAGCTGGGGCTGATATTACTCATGACAGAAGTAAACTCGAAAATATATTTAATAGAGTGGGATTTGTTTTTTTATTTGCGCCCCTTCATCATCAATCAATGAAGTATGTAATGCCAGCAAGACAGAAGATAGGAAAGAAAACTCTATTTAATTTACTTGGACCGCATACGAATCCCTGTAGCGCCAAAAGACAAATTTTGGGAGTCTATGAAAAAAATCTTGTTAAGCCTTTTGCTTCAGTTGCAAAAAATTTGTCTATGGATCATGTGCTCATAGTCCATGGCTTTGATGGTTTGGATGAAATTACAATCACAGATTCTACCTATGTTGCTGAACTTAAAGACAATTCTATTCTTGAATATGAAATTTCACCAAAGGACTTTGGTTTAAACTTTGCCAGTCTATCAGAAATATCCGTTCAATCTTCTGAAGACAGTCTGCAACTAATAAGAGAGGCATTCTCAGGAGATAATTCAGCTGTTCAGGACATGATTGCGCTTAATTCTGGAGCCGCTCTATATCTTGCAAAAGTAGTTAAGTCAATTGCAGATGGTATTGAGCTTTCATTTGAGCTTATGAACAACGGCATGGCTGCGAATAAGCTAGCGTCATATGTGAGAGTATCTAATAGCTAATGAGCATTCTTGAAGAAATAGTATTGAAGACAAGAGAAAAGGTTGAAGAAAACAAATTAGAGGCGCCATTGAAAGAAATTAAAAAATCATTGGAAAAGCTTAGTCTTCCGAGAAGCAATTTTAAAAACAATATCACACTTAAAGATGAGGCAATCATAGCCGAAATAAAAAAAGCCTCGCCAAGTGCTGGAATTATTTCAGAGAACTTTAATCCAGTTGAAAAAGCTAAGGAATACGAAGCCTTTGGCGCATCAGCTCTTTCAATTTTAACAGAAGAGCAATTCTTTATGGGAAGCATTGATCATTTAAAAGCTGTAAAAAAAGAAACTTCTCTACCTATCTTGAGAAAGGATTTTATTATTGATAAATATCAAATATATGAATCTAAGCTCATTGGAGCAGATTGCATTTTATTAATAGCATCCATTCTTTCAGATGAGCAAATTAAGGAATACATAGAGATTATAAAAATATTAGAACTTGATTACATAATTGAGGTCCACGATGAAGAGGAGCTTAAGAGGGCAGAGTGCTTCGAAGATGCATTAATTGGAGTCAACAATAGAAATTTGAAAACCTTTGAAGTTGATCTAGAAAATTCTGTTCGTTTGAGGAACTTATTTAAACAAAAAAATATATTTGTAGCTGAGTCGGGCATCAAATCTAAAGAGGACATGGATTATTTAAAATTAAATAATATTAAAGTTTTTCTTATTGGAGAAAGTCTAATGAGAGGAAGTTTTCAAATATGAGCGCTTGATGATGTCATTAGTTTGGCAGTAAGACTCATAAATTTTTTAGTAGGTTCAGATAGAGATTCTCCACCATTTTCAGCAGCTTCCTGAGCATGCTCATCCTCATCAGACCTCATGGTTTTCAGAATATCAATTGTCTCAGAGTCATTAGGAGATACTCTATCAAGATGTCGCTCAAGATGTTTAACTACCTGCTTTTCAGTTTCTTCCACAAAACCTAAACTAGTTTTTTCACCCATGCTTCCAAAAAAAGCTCCAATTGCAAATGATCCTGCATACCATAAAGGATTTAGTATTGATGGCTTGCCATCTAAATCCTCAAGACGTTTTTTACACCATATCAAATGATCCGTTTCTTCATCACCTGCTTGAATTAGATGAGCTTTCACATCTTTATCTCTACATACCATAGCTTGGCCTCTGTAAAGAGCTTGCGCTGCAACTTCTCCAGCTAGATTTACCCGCATCAATTCTGCTGACAAACTTTTTTCTTCTTTGGTTAAGTTCAAGTTTCTCTTTTCACTTGGGTAGGCTCTATCAGTACCACGTTTTTTAAATGATAGGGTCTTGAGCGCTATGTCACATTCATTTATAAAATTTTCTATCAAACTCATTTTATTCCTTTATTTCCAATGTCATTTCTGCAGAAAGCTCCATCAAATGCCACGGATTCTACCAAATTATATGCCTTATGTTGAGCTTCTTTTAGATCATCGCCAAGAGCAGTAGCGCAAAAGACTCTGCCACCCGATGTAAGAATTTTATCTTTTTCAAGCTTTGTCCCTGCATGAAATAGTTTTATCCCATCTAGATTTGTTTCTTGAATGGTAACTTCATTATTTTTTACATAATTTTCTGGATAACCTTTACTTGCAATAACCACTCCACATGCATGTTGTTCAGTCCATTCAATCCTATAACTATCTAAATCATCATCAATTGCAGCCTGGCATAAATCGACTAGGCTTGACTTTAATCTAAGTAAGATAGGTTGAGTTTCAGGATCACCAAATCTGCAATTGAATTCAAGCACTTTTAATTCACCATTATTGATCATCAGCCCTGCATACAAAAATCCTAAATATGGCGAACCTTCATTAATTAAGCCCTGCATTGTAGGTTTCATTACTTCATCAATAACTTTTTGATGTAACCTTTCGTTAATGATAGGTGCAGGTGAATAGGCGCCCATGCCACCTGTATTTAGACCAACATCTCCATCACCAACAGCTTTATGATCTTGACTTGTCGCTAGAGGTATAATTTTATCTTTGCTGACTACTGCAATAAAACTTGCCTCTTCTCCATGAAGAAACTCTTCAATAACAACACTTGTTCCAGCAATTCCAAATGTCTTGTCTTTGAAAATACTGATCAAAGCCTCTAAGGCCTCATCTTGAGTTTGACAAATAATCACCCCCTTACCAGCAGCTAAGCCATCTGCCTTTACAACAGTCGGATATGGAATTTTATCTAAGTGATCTTTTGCACTATCAAAATTATTAAATGAGGCATAAGCGGCTGTAGGAATACCATATTTTACAAAAAAGTCTTTTGAAAATGTTTTAGATCCCTCCAATTGAGCAGCAGCACTGGAGGGTCCAAAAGTTCTGATATTATTCTTTACTAAGTAATCTACCAACCCATTAACAAGAGGTTGTTCAGGCCCAACAACAACCAGATTAATATCTTTTTTAATGCAAAAATTTTTAATTTCCTCAAATTCAGTAATATCAATAGATACATTGGAAACTTTTTCTTCCAGTGATGTTCCTGCATTTCCAGGACAAACAAATACTTCCTGCACAGAGGAATCTTGAGCTACTTTCCATGCTAAAGCATGTTCTCTGCCACCTGATCCAATTACTAAGATATTCATCTTAGTGTCTGAAATGACGGTTTGATGTAAATAACATAGCTATGTTATTTTCATCAGCAGCTGAAATGATTTCCTCATCTCTAATTGATCCGCCTGGCTGAATAATGGCCGCAATTCCACTGGAAGCAGCTTTATCTATGCCGTCTCTAAAAGGAAAAAATGCGTCTGATGCCATTACAGCCCCTTTGACCTCTAAACCTTCTTCTTTTGCCTTTAAACTGGCAATTTCGGCGCTAATCACTCTGCTCATTTGTCCAGCGCCAATGCCAATAGTTTGTTTATTTTTTGCATAAATGATCGCATTAGATTTAACAAATTTTGCTACCTTCCAAGCAAACATTAGATCATTGATTTCTTCTTCAGTTGGTTGTCTTTTAGTAACGCATTTAAGATTTTCTTTTGGAACAATCAAATTATCATCGCTTTGAATTAGTATTCCACCAGAAACTTTCTTAATGACGCCAGGATATGGATTATCTTGTTTCAGATCAACACACAGCACCCTAATATTCTTTTTTTTAGCAAGCTCTTTTAAAGCTGCAGTCTCAAAACTAGTTGCCAAGACAACCTCAACAAATTGGCGAGTATTAATTTCTTCAGCAGT
>CEUJ01181639.1_pt1 | contig 21550 bp, 15 predicted proteins | sample 361531 | NCBI WGS metagenome assembly CEUJ01 (sample SAMEA2622842, study PRJEB7988) | marine metagenome | biome: marine biome (ENVO:00000447); feature: marine epipelagic mixed layer (ENVO:xxxxxxxxx); material: "saline water (ENVO:00002010), including plankton (ENVO:xxxxxxxx)" | depth 140 m | reverse complement strand
TGGCAGTCGCCATTTGGACCGTCGGTCCAGCAGAGATCAACCACGATGTCACTGTAGTGTTGAACAGTGACCGAGAAGGTGATGTCGTTGTTGGTCAAATCGGAATCCATGCTTGAATCAACATCGATTTGCATGTAAACGGTGTACTCACCTGCAACAGTGGGTGTCCATGATAGGTCACCACCAGATGCTGCCTGAATGCGGTAGTTTCCGCCACCCAAGAAATCACCTGATGCAAGTGTATTGAAGCTGCAACCGGTCACGGCAACATCTCCGGGACAAACCGCGTCATCGAGGTTGTCGATGACGGGTTGTTGGCCGTCTCCGGCCGGAGTTACAGTTACACGAATATTGAATTCGTTTGCTGCATTATCACCTTCATTGATGATAATCGGCCGGAAATACACTACATCCCCGATGTCAATTCCATTCCGAGTGTTGCCCGCTGCATCCACGAATGTTTCTCGTGGTTGCAGGACATCGTGCAACTTCAATTCATCAGCCGCACGACCACCCGTTTCCATTTCGTTCGTATCCTTCAGCTCATCGGCGAAATCGATTCCAGCAAGTACGCTGGTCAACATCAACGCCGTGAGTACAATAGGCACAATTTGCTTCACTTTACAGTCCTCCCTCACAGTGGGTACTTCGCCACAGTTAAACTTCGTATTTATACTGTGGGGCGGCCCAAGTTACTTTTCGGGTGTTAAATTTACATTTGTATATAATATCTAGAACGAACGATTTGTAATTTAATTAACATCCCGTAGTGCCTCAGCAGGACGAATCGAAGCCGCTTTTCTGACGGGCCAAATTGTCGCCAATAGAGTCAGGATGTAAGCCCCCAAAACGATCCATACGATTTCAGCCCAAGGCATGATGAATACTGCACCATCTTCCTTGAGAAAACGTTCGTATAACGCATAGTGAAACCCGATGCCAACCAGTGCACCATTGAGGATGCCCAAGAAAGAAACCCAAGACAATTCTACCAAGAAGGTCCAAACAACCATACTGCGATGGAATCCTAGTGCCCGTAAAATGCCAATTTGGTGCTGTCTTTCACTGACATTGCGTATGGTCACAACGGCTAAGCCTGCAATACCGACCGCCAACCCAAGAGCCAAGAAGGCTTTGAGTAAATTGAATATGGACAAAAAGAACGACTGCGCCTTGGCAAAGGCGACTTCAATCACAAAGACCCCAACCCCTTCCTCAATCATCCCTCGTTCAATTTCATCCGCAGCCGTTTCTTGGTCGGCAACTGATGTGCCATTCGGCATACTGAACCACACGATTTGGGGCTTGGCATCGAATCTCTCCGCGGCGAAATCTGATTGAATGTAAATTCCGGAAAGCATGATTGAGGACTCTTGTTTGAGGATTCCTGCCACGAAAACAGTACGATTGACGCCTAAATTGGTCGGGTCACTGATCAGGATTGGGCTCCCAATCGTCAAGTTGAGTGTAGGAGGGGGATTCAAAGTTCCTTCAGGTACGGGCATCAGACTCGAATCGATGATTACAAGGCTTGGATCCGCCAATACTGCGGCCCATACTTCCGATTCAGTATCACCAACTTCTTCTGCCCAAGATTGTAAACCAAGAGCACCGTGGTCGCTGAAATTATGGTCAAAGCCCCGTAAACCAACATTCAGATCGGGACCTGTACCATCAGGACGTTCAGCTTTGACCACCCCATTGTGAATGGTTGCAATCGAATCGAAATCGGTCACAGCCATTTCGCCTAAATCCCATTGTGAGACGTCAGGATTCAGTTCACTGCTACTGAAAGCCAATATCTCATAATCTCCACCGGATTCCTCGCTGATATCATCCAAGTAGTTGCCGAATAGCGCACTGTAACCCGACAATATCACGACAGCAAAAATCACTAGAGAAAACATCCCCATGGTCATCGCTGTACGAAATGGGGTGGCCATAGGATAGGCCAAACTGGTGGGCAATACGGCGGCAATTCGACCCGAAAGAGGTGCAATCAATCTTGAGACAAAACGAGTCACCAAGGGTGCCAGACTGGTTAGCAGCAACACACCTGCAGCGACAAGGAAGAGACCCATGATGATGAATGAAAACGGTCCTTGCTCCCATTCAGCACTGATTGGATCGCCCTTCCACCCCCATGCAATCATCGAGAGACTGAGGATTGACAAAATCAGACGTGGGAGGACCACTGGACGATGAAATCGCATCCGTCCAACGGTGACATCTTCAGGCAAAAGTAAGCCCAGAATCCAAAATGCAGGTGGCACCAATGCAAGCATCAGCGTAAATCCACCAAACAGCCACCATGCGTGTCGGGTACCCTCAATTGGATCTCCAATCAAGAAGGCGAGTGTGAAGCTAGCAACGGAGGTGAAGCCGAGGAAGAGTGTGATGAGAATTGACCACCAAGGCAAGTTCCCCCGATAACGAGTCGGGATACTTCTGATTGCGGCGACAACATTCAGTCGACTGATCCAAAGCGATGTGGTCCAAAGCGTCGACCAGGTCACCAAGAAACCCGCAACAAAACCCGCCAATAGGCTTTGGAATGTCCAATCGAATACCACATTCCATGACAACGTGTCTTGGAAAGATGCAGACATAAATTGCATGAGAACCCAAGCCACGCCCACACCAACCAGTGAACCGAACGCGCTGGAAATCATTCCAAGAAGAGCACCCTCCTGCACGAAAAGGACACGTAAATCGTTCCGCTGCATCCCAATTGCGCGGGCCATACCCATCTCTGATTTTCGCTCATCGGCAAGCATAACAAAAATATTCATCACCAAAAGAATCCCTGAGAAGATTACAAATGAACCGAAAATAAGGAACAGCATGGAGAAATTTTCTCCAGCATCTTCAGTCGCTTCAATCATTCGAATTTTGATGGGGGAAACATTCAGTCCAGTCGAATCCAAATCGGCTTGGAAATCGGCCCATTCTTCGATATCTGCTAGAGCGATTTCGAACACTGTGGGGTTAATCAAACCGGGTCCTACGATGATAATCATGGTTCGAGAACCGTTGTTCCCACCGGCGAGAATCTCAGCATCAGAAATGGAAACGAGACCGAATGTCATGTCAGCAAATGAGGGTTGTCCGGGAGGAGAAGGGAGGCTGAGGGTTGCATCATCAACAATCAATCTCTCTCCTTCCCATTGACCCCGAATCGCGGGCAGGTAACCGCGCAACCGCACGGAGTCCCCTTCACTCAACGCCAAAGTTTCTCCTGCCCAATCGGACACGTGAATGGACCCGCTTTCAACATCTGGGAAGCCCATCATGTCACAGCCATCACAACCGACAATAGTTAGCGGGACTCGGTTTACAGAATCAACCTTGATCCGTGAAGGCAGACGACCCGAAGTATTGTCACCATCGAGAATGGCAACACCGTTTCCAGTGGTGACAATAAGGCGATCCGCATTGAGGCTCAGAGCCGCATTGTCGGGGTTCGCAGCAAGAGGGATGGAAAATACAAGTGATTCAAATTCGCTTCCATTCCAAGCCCAAAGTCCCGTGTTTTCAATCCACAATGCATCGTTACTGTGGGCCTGCAGTGTCCCATTGGGCAATCCAAGTTCCCATGCTGGAATGGAATCGCCGTCATCGAGCAGATGCAAGGATTGGCCCTCTATGAACCAGGTAGAGTCTGCATGCATAAACAAGTCCCTTCGTTCGGTTGAATCTGACGCGCAGTTCATCGAATCCGGGGTCGAACCCGTACAGGTTTGGCTGCCTAAAATACCACCGATATTCACAATAATTTCATCATTATCTGTCGCCATCGAATACGTCAATGCAGAGCCATCATCGGTCAACAGATGGCTTGACCAATTTGCGATGTCTTCTGTAGAGTGCAGCCATGCGTTGCCCTGTTCTTCAGCTAAAGCGAGCCAGACACCCTCAGATTCACCGGTTTCACAAGATAGTGAGCAGAAGTAAGATAGGGCTTCAATCGAATGTCCCCGGAGATAATCAATATCCTCTGCACCTGGGGCCAAATCGATGAATCGGACCCCATCTTGGTGGGCGATCAGAGCAGATTCATTGCCAATCAACTGAATGTCTCGTATGGACTCATCTTCGACATCATCTGGACTCCACACCCACCATTGACCGTCTGCTTCTTGTAGCGATAAGCCAGCGCCAGTCGCATACCAATCCCAACCATCGGATTGCTCAATCTTTGAAATCGATGAAGATGCCAAACCGGAGACATTGAGCCACTGTTGGGCTATATTGTAGAGTGGTACCTGTAGCAACTCAACAGATTCAAGCGTGAAGTTTGATTCATCAACTCTAGCCGTTAAGTTCGCGACCTCATTGGCCTGTAGTTGCCCGATTCCGGTGGTCCTAGCCACAGCAATAAGGCCGGTATCTGAGTCGCTTTCAATCGTAAATCCAGCATCTTCAGCCAACAATTTTTCGTTGACCATTTCTTTGATTTGAGATCGTAAATCATCATCGCCGTTGCCTTCGACTGCGATGCCTAAGTGTGTGACAGTATCTTCCTGACTCGTGACGTTTTGAGCCTGAGATAAACTGGTGAACAGGAGAGGTTGTCGACTATTTCGATGCCCTGTGTTGACATCGGAAACAATGTACTGCACGGTAAGGTTGGCCTCACTGCGAACCAATCCCTCGACGAGATCAACGTCGACCCAGTGAATTTCGATAATATCTCCAATCGAAGCCTCAATGTTGTCTGCAAGTTCTTCATTGATGACCACATTGCCATCTCCAATTTCGTCATACTGGATGCCATCGGAACCTCCAATGGGACCGAAACCGCCACGATTAGTCAATTCAGAATCGAATGCATACCATGTAGCAATGGGTTCACCGAGGCCATCCAATTGGACCGAGGCACTCATCTGCAATCCCGTTCGAGCACCTTGAATCTCTGGCCAATTTAGCAATTCTTCAGCAATCTCAATGGCTCGAGTTTCGTTCCACTCTGTTGGCAGTCCCGTCGACTTATCATTGCCCTTGATGTAGTAGTCCGTGTCACCTAAAGGTGCCAAGAATTGCTCCTCCATCGTGGCATCAAGACTGTCCCCAATTACCAGCGATGAAGTGACAATTGCCGAGCCGACCAACAAGCCGAGTACGACCAATGCAGTGTTGCGTTTTCTGCGAACCAAATTGTTTCGTGCCATGACCGATAAGATTCGGTGTCGACTTGAAAGTGTCCATTGCAAGGTTGACCATACCAAAAGACCCGAGATGATTGAAAGCCCGAAAAGCGTGAATGTTTCACGCAAGCTGCCATCATAATCGCCCCATTGCATGGTTGCAACCAATACTGTCATCAAAACAGCCGATACCGTAGAAACCACTCGTTTCTCGCGTGTCCATTGGCCGGCTAGTGACATGAAAAATCCCTCATTCTTCTTCTGTACGGTTGTCCTCAATAATTCGCCCATCTTGCATGACTAAAATCCGCGAGCAACGAGCCGCAATTTCTGGATCGTGAGTCACCAGCATCATCGTAACATTCCGCTCAGTATTCAGTTTGAGTAATAGATCGATAATTTCGTCACTGGTCTTGGAATCAAGGTTTCCTGTGGCCTCATCTGCAAAAATGACTGCGGGGTTGTGAACAAAAGAACGAGCAATGGTGACACGCTGTTGCTGGCCCCCTGACAATTCAGCAGGCAGATGGCCTCCTCGATCTTGCAAACCGACAGCATTGAGGGCTTCGAGGGCTCGTTTCCGAGACTCTCCTGGAGAAATTCCAGCCATCAGTAGGGGCAATTCAACGTTCTCAACCGCTGTCAAAACAGGCAATAAATTGAATGATTGAAAGATAAAACCCAATTGAGAACCACGCAGTGCAGTCAAATCGTAATCAGACAACTGCGACAAAGGATTATCCTGAATGAGTACTTCACCTGCTGATATTTCGTCCAATCCTGACAGGCAGTTGAGTAGAGTGGTTTTTCCACACCCACTGGGACCCATCACCGCAACCATTTCACCGGCTTTGAGTACAACACTTACTTTGCGTAGAGCCTCGACCCGATTTGTACCCGTTTCGTATACCTTCCACAAATCACGTGCTTCAAGTACTGTCGTCATGCCATGCTCTAGTTAGAGCAAGGATATAACACTCCGTTTGTAGCGCACCGCCGATGATTCATCTCAAGCTCTTGCTTTTCGGGCCACTGCAAGACCAATTTGAGAAGAAACAGATGACACTGGAAATGCCTGAAAATACCACTGTTCTTTCGTTGCTTGAGCACCTCAACCTAGATTCGACACTTGTCAAGGTCGCCGTGAATGGACAAATTGTGTCACAAACGATGATTTTAGTTGAAGAATACGAAATTGCGCTCATTCCACCGGTATCTGGTGGCTAATCAGCGGAATCTTGAATGGGGGCAGTCTCTCAGCACGGTTCGGTAAGCACATGGCATTCGGCACTCAGGAACTCGTAATCGTACTCGTGGCCTTCTTCGTTCTCTTCGGTGCAGAACGTCTGCCCAAGCTGGCTCGTTCGATGGGACAGGCCAAGGGAGAATTTCACCAAGGTTTGGCCGATGTGAAGAAAGCTGGCGATATCACTCAGGAAGATTTGGATCGCGGGGGGCGAACAGAAACCGCGGAACTGGCAGAAAAGGCCGAACAATCTGATATCGATATTGAAGGGAAAACCCCCGAAGAAGTCGAAGAAGAGTTATCTGATTAATCAATTGAAAAATTAAATTTTCAATTGGATTTTTCACGCTTCAACTTTAGTTTTGCACCGCATTCAGGGCAAACATCGCCCTGTGGGTGGACGGTGCCACATCCAGTGCAAATGAGGGAGTGGTTTCGAACTTCCTTTACACCAGATTGGACGACACCTCGCCATGGATGATTCACCGATTGGCAGACATTTTGCATGCGGTAATCATCCGTCACCAATACCAAACCCTTGGAAAGCGCCAAAGCCAGCACGTCAATGTCGACACTTGACAAGCCTGTCAAATCACCCGTTAGTTGACTGGCTGCACGTGCATTATCGATTGCAGCTGATGAGGGTTCTTCAAAACGTGGCCCCTGAGATTCGATCAACAGATGTCTTGCTGGAGAAAGACGCTCCACCTCACTGAGCTGGCTTGTGGCACACAGACCATTGACCAACAATTCGACTGGCCAAGAGAGCAGTGCTGCCGTATCCAGAACCTCCATGTCGGCAAGGAAGGATGGGCGTGACATCAGCCTTCCGACCCGACGATAATGGGAAAGGGTCATGCCTAGAATCTGTTGCCTAGCACCCATGGGCTTACTGCCGGGTGCATTCTGGGAGGCATGGGACTCCTATGTGCAGTGGTCTCTTGACCTCGGTTTGCCGGGACTCGGAATTCTAACGTTTACGGAAGCCTTCATTCAACCCATTCCACCCGAAGCACTGACATTACCAATGTTCATTAATGCACAAGGTGATCCCTGGGCCCTTTTCCTCATTTGGTCAGTGGTGACGTTGACCAGTGTCGCTGGAGCATTGCTAGGATGGTGGTTCGGCAAGGTGTTGGGGAGAAGTGTTGCCGAGCGATTCATCGCCCGCAAACACATGGTCAGATTGGATAATTTGATTGTACGATATGGCACTGCAGGGATGTTCATTGCTGCTATTTCACCCATCCCGTACAAGGTACTCGCATGGGTCGCAGGAATGGGCGAAATGGATCGCCGACAATTCATCATCGCTGGATTGTGGGGGCGAGGACTTCGTTTTGGGGTGCAAGCTGTCGCCATTGGTCTGTGGGGGGATGAGCTGCTACATGCTTTACAAAATCCAATCATTTGGGTTGCTTTTACCGTGGTCGCCGTACTGGTTTTCATTCCAGCAATCCGCTGGTGGGATGGGCTTCTTGATGAGGAAGAATGACCGAACCCCTCATCAACAGGAATGCCTGCCGCGACTTGTTGCTCGTGTGGTGTAGCCAGGCCCATCATGGTGGGTTTTCATCCCGCTGACCCGGATTCGAATTCCGGCACGAGCACTTTTCGACCCCCTTGTACTGGACGGTCTATGGCGGACTACTGCGAGAACATTGTTTGTCATTGCGGGTACCGTGGCAAAGCGGTTCCCCGTAGACAGCACATGGAGTGCCCAAGGTGTGGGCATGTTGTCGAAGCCTGCTGTGAAGGGGCCCCGGTTTGGGAATGACTACTGGCGCTCTCTGTACGATGCGAGAAGTCCGCTCAACAACATCCCAAGAACGATTCCGACCCGAAGTCCTTGATCATATGAGCCCTCCCCGGCGAGATCTCGAAATGCAAGCGCGAAAGCGAATGTGATCGGCCCACCTAGGAATACAAAGCGTAGAACCCACTTCCTCAAAGTGGGTGCTTCACCGATTGGACGCAATGTAACGGAACCCTTCTTCATCAGCAATTCCCAGTTCAATTCCCGAGTAACTCCTCGCAATCGCTCAATTACCATGGGACGGATTTTTGGAATCGTCTTTGAGTTAAGTCCTCGACCTGTGATGATTCGAACCCGACCAATCCACGCTCTCGATGCGATGATTTGGTCGATAACGAAACGTGAATGCTTTACGTCAAGATCATGTAAATCGACAGTCATGACTCCACGGTCTCTACGAACATGCGTCGAAATTAGCCACGGTCGCTCCTCAGCCCATGGCAAAGAGGATGAGGTTTCTTCAACGGATTGAAGGAGCGCTTGAAGGCGGTCAAGAGGGTCAATCTCCACCGCCGCTTCCGCCAATTTCCGATTTCGTTCAACATAGCGTACCGATGTGTAACACAAAAACACAAACGCAGTGACCCCACCAACGATACCACCGATTTCCATGGCCCGATCAAGGTTAGAGACATCCATGCCATTTGCAAAGATGTACATGAAGAATGACATGGTCCCGATCATCAACCCCAACACTCCAGAAAGAGTGAAAAGATCCCTGACACGGAGTTCGGTCATGATTGGCCCTAGTGGGTGTTGGCTATGAATGGGGTGGCAAACAGAGTTACAGCAAACACATTACAGCAAGTTCATGTCGAAGCGACATGGAACCCCCGTATCGCAATGGCCTGAGCGATCGAAGTCGGGAGAAAAAGGTCGGGCGATGGGTGTTCGGCATCGCTGCATTCTACTGTGTGTCGATGTTTCTAGTCCCCTTCCTGATGCCCGAAGATAGTGTTCCCGAACTATCAGGTCGAGCAAATACTTTTGATTACTACAATGAAGACAGTTGGGGGAATCAAAATCATCGAGAAGGGGGTAAAATTGGGCACAACCAAAGCGCTCATGGCGGTACATTTGCGTGGTCTGAATTGAATCCATACTATGCATTCGTTTATGCGTTTGGCGACCTCAATTGCCATCAAAAATTTGAGCGTTCATGGACCATCAACGGAAACCAAATGCCCGTCTGTGCGCGTGACGTAGGTATATTCTTGGGTCTCGCTTTAGGAGGCTGGTGGTTCTCACGTAGGGGACTAAATCGTTGGACTATTCGTGATACGTTCCTCACTTTGTTTCCCGATAATCGAATCATCCCTCTGTATGCGAATGACCGACGGTTGGTGGCCATGTTTGCCATCGGAATCTTGTTTTGTCTACCCGTGGTATTGGACGGAGGCATTCAGGCGATTAGCGCTTACGAGTCGGTGAATCCATTGCGTGTCATGACAGGCATCCCATTTGGATTCATCATCGGATGGTATTTCAGTGCAAGCTTGTCATCTAGGCCCGAACGATTTGGACTAGATGCGGGACTGGTTCTACTTCCTGCGGGCGCAGTATTGCGAACCACTGATTTCTCCGAAAGTGAATGATTAGGCGACTCCGTCTTGCCACCACGAAATCAGTTCTTGATTCGTCGAAGGAGGTGGTGAATCCCCCTTACCGGAACCCAATATTGACAACCTAGACAAACAGGCAGTAGCCGCACTTACGTCAGAAGATATCACCGCCGCCATTCCATGCTTCCAAGATGTATTCGGATGGGTTCTTTTCCATTCAGAAAGGGCCTCTTTGAATGGCCAAATGACCAACCCCACTCGGCCGAATGCCTGCCAATTTGAGCGCAGTTCGGTACGCGAAGCGTCGTGCCCAATCATCGGGCGATGAATCCTAACCCAATCGGATTGTTCATCAAAGAATTTTACCATCCGATGAGTGTGCCTTTCGGTCACCATTCTTACAGGACCCAACCAATTTCGCAATTCAGAAATCTCCGTGGCAGGCAACAATGAAAGTGTACCTAAAATCGACAAAACTGGATGACTCAATGGATCTTGAGGTACGTCCATGCGTGAAGGAGCATCTTCACTCTGAACGGCCTCTATGTACAACTTCGAAGCGTCACGAACGACTTCCCATGGTTTCTCTCCTGCAAGCCAATCACGGTTACTTCTCGCAGGTTTGGTGGCCAGAACATCGAGGGTTGTTTGCCCCTTCTGGGAGGCCAAGGCTGAAGCAAGCATGTGCATTTCAACTTCTTCTGTAGGGACGTTCAACGGAATCGGTCTCTCATGCAAAAACTTGCGAATCTCTGCTTGTAATTTCCGCCGGAATTCTTCTTTGGTACCATCGTTGATTACCGGACCCACTACACGGCCGCGATTGAATGGAGCAGGAATGGGAACGGCGCCCCCAAGGAGGTCGTGATAGCCCTGACGGATTTTCACTTGGAATTCATCGGTTTCGAAATACTCTGTATCATCCGTACGAGAGGATATCGAAAGCTTCAGTGTACCATCTGAAATACGATTCAACGCCATTTCAGGATCACAGTCAACCCAAATACAGAGATCCGGAATCATGGCCGCAGCGTTCATTTGGGCGACTTCTTCGACACCGAGATCACCCACGACCCCTTGGTATACCAAAGATGAGTGCACATTGCGCTCACTAACCACTGCATGCCCCTGCCCTAGACGTGGACGAATCCAAGTATGCGAGTGATCCATTCGATCGGCTGCGAAATACACGGCTTCTCTTACGGGGCCAGCCTCACCGGTTCGGACCGCTTCTACTGCCAATAAACCGAGTTCAGCATCTCTTCTAGGTTCTGCGGTGATATCAATGCCTGAAAATGTAAATTCCTGATGTAAAATTTCTGCAATCATCTGTGTTGCTAGACCCTTTCCTGAGCCATCGCCACCTTCCACGGTAATCAGGTACATACTCGCACCTCACTGGTCGCCGTCTACATCTTCAAAATGGCGTTTTGTCGCGGAGAGCATGCCCATGCCGACAAGAATGAGAAGTGGACCGATGAAGATACCACCTCGACTGAAAAGTGCAAGACCACATAGGTACTGGGTCCGCCGGTAACGCTTGCCTCGACGAGCCTCTGTGGCACCCACGAAGCCAAACAGCGCGGAAACGATGGTCAACGAAGCTACGACGGAGGCGAGTAGAACTGCACTTTCAAGGTAAGTATCTTTTCTCAGATCATCTTCAATCGGCTCCCCATCTCCGGGAGTTAATGTCAACGAAAGAACCGCTTGATCCCCTGGAATGAACGTTGTACGCACCACCCTGTGGCCCTCTTCACTAATCTTCAAAATAAACGAATCCTGAGGGACATTTTCCATAGAGAATCGACCATCACGATCGGTGAACGCACTATGGCTGGTTGGCTCATCATCCATGTTGAGCAGAATAATTCGCACTCCTTCGACTGGATCACCACCCGTATTGTTTTCAACATCCAAAGCAGACAACAATTGCCCGTTAACGGTCGCAGTGTTCTCATCGGCAAACAATGGGTTTTCCAAAACATCTTGCGGGTCGGCAGCGAACAGCAATATTCCAAACCATAGCCCCAGCAATGAGCCGGCAACAATGAGACCGATCGCCACATTCAGTGTCCACTCAAGTGCATCCTCTGACGATTCACGAAAGACTGCAGATTCAACTTCATCATCCAAATCCAATCGGACGACTAAGTCTCCTTCGTCACTCACGATGACTCCCCCTTGGGAGGTGGGTTGAGCCCACCGTCCTTCAATTTCATGGCCCAGAGTGTAACGAGTAGAACCATCATTGAGGCCAACACCGCATTGGAGTAAAATGCCTCAACTTGTGTCGCTACCGGTTGTTTAGGCTCCGCGATAACTTCGGGTTCGGGAATACGTTCAGGCTCGGCAAAGGAAATGTTGTACATTTTCGACCAGTACTTCCCAGTGATCCAAAGCGAACCGGTTGTCGCATCATGGGCGATGCCGTTCAGCACCTCGCCGCCTTCAGTTTTCAATCCACTCGCATCGATATCCCAAACCACAATGCCAGAAACCAAGTCAATGCCGACAATTTGCTCTGTTTGGTAGACATTGGCCAATAGCAGTCCTTGAAACATTTCCAGTTCATTGAGACGCCCAAGGGATTCGTTGTTTAGCGTGACATTGAGGGTTGATTCCAACTCAAAAGTCGTTGCATTTCTGAATTGTAATACATCCGAACCGTCTGACATAATCAATTGATTCCCGTCGTATGCAAGGCCCCACCCTTCTCCCGAATAGGTATGATTCCCCACGACCTCAAACGTATTGACGTCGTACCGGTATGCGACGCCTTCCTTCCAAGTCAACTGAATGATTTGATCATCGACGAAAGTCAGGCCCTCTCCAAATTCATCCGCACTCAAATTGACCGAACGAATGACTTCTCCTGTTGACAGATTCACCTCCCGCAAGGTCGAACTCCCATACACCCCAGTGGATTCAAACAACCTTCCTTGGTAAAATTCCAGCCCTTGAGTATAGGCTTGCAAATCATGAGTCACATTGCCATGATCTACCACCAACAATGACTCGGCCCGAATATATGCAGATTCATCGCCTTGGGCACCAATTTGTGGGGCTAAATTGAGTACAATTAGGGTGCAACAAATCAACGCCAGCAGGTGTCGGCCCCTGAGCATGTATGAACAATGCTCCATCTTGTGTTAAATACCTGCTCGGTCCAAGTCAGCGCGGGAACACGTAGTGTTTCCGCGAGGTGTGCAAATGTCTGCTGGCAATCGAACACAAAGTCTGCTACTGGTTTCATTGATGATTTTCGCGTCCTGGGTACCCTTTGCGACAGCAGATGATGGTCAGACAAAATCCACCGAAGGACCGATGATTTACGCCTACGATCTCGACGGTTTTGTAGCAGAAGATGACGGTAGACCGTACCTTTTCGCCGGTGATGAAGATGAGCTCATTTTCAGTGCGACAAGGCATCTGAAGCAAGAATGGGCCAATGACGGCTACCCCGGATTGGTGATGCCGTTTGAGGAAAGCAGCAATTCAAGAACCTCAGGTAGGGCTTGCGAGAATGCATGGACTACAGGACAAACTGGAACGGTACAAACCACAGGTGGACAAATCCAAGTCTCCGCCATGCATGTCACTGCAAATTCAGCCGTCTTGATTGAGAATGGTCAATCTGTGTCCTCGACCACATTGAACAATATCGGTTCGACATGGGAGACGACAATTTTTCCGACCAATACCAATTATTTCGGCAGCGCTCCGGATGTTGACAATAACTGCCAGATTGAAATCGTGATTTATGCCATCGATGGTGGAGCCAATATTGGCGGGTATTTCATGCCCGGCATGTCATCGGTTCGCGAAATAATCTACGTCGACATTGATGACCTCTCATGGCGAAATACGATTTTGGCTCATGAATTTGAGCATCTTTTGCACAATGCTCGAGACCCGTTTGAATATGCTTGGATTGACGAAGGGAATGCAGACATGGCAGCCTTCCTTTGCTTTGGAGCATCGAACACCATTATTGGCCACGCCAATCAGTGGACGACAAACGCCAGTGCATCCGTACGCTGGTGGAACCAGCGATTGGCCGACTACGGCGCTGGATTCATGTTCATGCTCTTCCTTGCAGACAACTTAGGTGGTGGGTCAGCGATTCGGCAGTTGGTTGGAGATACGTTGACTGGTGGTGCAGGCATTGTTGACCTTGCACAAACCCTTGGGCCAACAGGGACTCCGATTGGTACCACGATGTCAGACATCTTTGCCAATTTCACAGCCTCTGTCACGCTCGACCATGGAACTCAAGCTGAATTCGGCCTAGACAATATCGACATGTACGAGTCGTGTGGAGGGAATCAATTCTGTAGACTCCAATTGTCAGGTTCCAATCTAAATTGGGGCGCTATGTGGCAATCAGGTACATTGGATATCGAAGGTTGGGGTGTTCACGCTTTCCGCTTCAAGGATGGAACTGGAGCCCCCTTGAACATCATGATTCAACCGAGTGAACTTGGCTTTGCAGCCACCGCTCTTTCCCATGACGCTGCTGCAGGCACTTGGTCAATGGAGCAATTGCGATTCGACCCATTGACCGGAATTGGGACGGCATTGATTCCAAGCTTTGGCAATGTCACAGATGATGTATATCTCATCGTCTGGTACGAAAGTGCCGTGGACGATTGTGATTACACCAGCCCGAACTGCAATTTCGCAGGAGGTACAGAATATCCAATCGCTACATTTGATGTCATGGCGGGATTGATTACTCAGCCGGCCCAAATCTCGGTGGCTCAAGAGTACACCACCGATCGAGACGAGGACGGGGATATCGACACGGTCGAAGCCACTGTTGAAGTCACATCCTCGGCATTCTACGAAGTCTTAGATATCGAAGTCAGGGCATTTGAAGAAAACACCCTGCATGACAGTTTGTCATTCTCATTGGAAGCAGGGAACAGTGTACCTGTCAACCAAACGGTTTGGTTTACACCACCATGGGATGGTGACTGGTCGCTCAGTTTTACCATGCGCAATCAGATTGGTGAAATCGTCGATGAAGCATTGACACTCCCTCTGAATCTCACGAACATGGCTCCTGTTGCGGAGGGTGGGGCCGCGTCTAATGCAACACAGACGTGGTTGCCTCTGCAGTTCTTCGGTGCAGGGTATGACCTCTGGGGACTTGGATTGACCAATGAGTCGTTCACCCACAATGAAACCCCAATTGGATACAATTGGAACTTTGGTGACGGTTTGTCGGGCTCAGGCCTCAAGGACCCTCTCCGAGCATGGCAAAACCCTGGCACTTACAACGTGACTCTGGCTGTCACTGATCAAGGTGGAGCCGTCAGCACCCCTCAGCAGTGGGTCATCAGCGTTAACGACACGCAACCACCGATTCCAAAAATCGATGTTGGATCTCCTCCTTCAGCCATTACAGACCCTTACACACTGTTAACATCTCAACGCGTTCAATTCTCTGCGGCAAGGAGTGATGACAACGTCCCATTGAATCAATTGGTCTTTACCTGGGACTTTGGTGATGGAACTGTCGTCAGTGGGCAAGGATTGTATGAAATCTCGCATGAATGGGATATAGGCTCAGCCAACGGTACAGAATACATCCTTACCTTGTATGTTGATGATGGCACACATCTTGCCAACATGACCGTGTCGATATTGATTGAAAATCGAGTACCTCGTCAGGTCTGGTACGAAGATCTGCAAACGACCACATTGACACCGTTGAGTCTACCTACAATCTTCACCGACGATGATGGAACAATCGTTGATACAGATTGGTGGTTTGATGAAAACGTCAATCTGGATGGTGGAGTTGTGACCCTATCATCACCCTTCACTGAGAACTATACCGGTGTTACCAACCCGTTGGTCGCTTGGGCCACACCCGGTTGGAAGAACATCACCACTTTCGCAACTGACGATGCGGGCAATGTCTCCGTAGCCATCCTGCGTGTCGAAGTTCTGAATCAGCGCCCAGTTGCAATTTTCCCGCGTCCCGCTGATGGTACGACGAATACGATGTACACTTTCTTGTCATCTTCCTTCGATCCGGATGGAAATTCCGGAAACATGACCCACAATTGGACCATCACTGGAATCGAACAAAACATGTCGAACAACCAAGTCAATCACATGTTCACGGAACCTGGCGTCTACAGCGTGACCTTAGTCGTGACCGATGAGAGAGGACTGGACTCTTTACCCAAGAGTTACACAATCCATATCGCAAATCCACTGCCTATGCCGGTGCTCTCTGCCCAAGAAGCTTGGCTCAATGGAACTGCAGTTACGGTACCTGGGCAAGATTTGTCGGTTTACAATTGGCGAACTTCATTTACAGAGAGTGGGGATATTTTCGTTGCACCTGGAACCGTATTGAGATTCTCATCGGAAGGATCACGAGATATGGACCTTGCATTCGACGGTATGCAAAATCCTGACCAAAATGCCCCGGATTGGAATGGCATTGTTGAAACTACTTGGAACTGGGGCGATGCATCACCCCCATCAAACCAAATCGATGCGTGGCATATTTTCGAACAACCAGGATACTATACAGTGACGTTGACTGTCCGGGACGGTTACGGAACTGGAGACAGCAATTCAACCACCATTGGAATCTGGGTATCGAGTGCACCGACCATCTCAACCGAAGCATTGATTTCAGAGAATCAGGCTTACGTTGGAGCTCTAAACAGCCTGCGGGCGACTGCAACCGATTCGGACATGGAGACTGGGATGCGTGCATGGCGTGATGATGATGTCTTGGTTGACAGTGACAATGACGGAATTGCAAACAATGATCGAGATACAGAACTCAATACACTGCTTCACTATTCATGGGATTTGGATGACAGCATAGATGCCGACGAAAACGGCAATTTCATCGATGATTGGATGATGGATGAAGAGTTCCCCGGGCGGATGGATGCAATTTGGAATGAAACTGGAGAATACGTAGTCCGTCTGAAAGTCTGCGACGATACATTGGTGTGTACAATCGAAACGTTTGAGATTACGGTCAGGGATTTGGATTCCGAAGATGATGCATTGGGTGACCTTTCATGGAAAGATTTGCTACCCTCAGCAGATTCTGGAAGTTTGTACATCATCATTCTGATTGCTCTTGTTCTCACACTTGGATGGTTGGTCATGCGCGAACCCGAAGAAATCGAGGTTGAGGCCGAACAGGCAGCCAGCACTTACGATGTGACCGAAGTCCATACCGAAGGTGGAATCTTGGGCATGGACCAGCACGCGCCACCACCCAAGCCATCCCATTTGACGCGTGATGACCGGCGTAGCAAGGAATCAGGTTATGTGCGGCCTGTGACCAGTCGACGCCGGCGGTGATTGTGTTGGTCTTCAGGAGACACTTGAATTCCATTCTAGTGGTTTCAATCCTAATGATCCCCTTGATGACCGCAATCGGATACGAGGTCGCCCCCAACGCTTCGGCACAAACCAGTTGCAACCTGTTGTATCAAGATGGCATTGTCGACACAAGTACGGTCGAAGAATTCCAAATGCTTGATGATGGGAAAACCAATGTGGAATCTGATGAAAAGGCCGATAACGAAGACGATTGGCAGTTTTTCAACGACCCTGTAATTGGATTGAATTGGCACGAATTGTGCCCTCTTAGGAATTCATTCAGCACTTCATTTGAGCTCTACAACGATTCTGCGGTCGGGGTTCGAATCAATATGGTGACTGGATGGAAATACTCTTTTTCTGTAGATTTACAACCGCTGAACGATTCAGAAGAGCGACCGGTGGCCGACGTATACCTCTTGCAAGAAAACGAATTCAGACCAGAGGAATTCTGGGACTTTGGGATGTATTACACTTGGGATTACACATCCCGACATTCAGGTGACGAATGGCGCGATGACTTTGCCACCTCATCACCCAATGCCCAGAACATGTTTTTGTGGGGTGCATTCAGAGATGTTCATTCGTATGAGAAATTGAATAACGTCGACTTTTCAGTGGCATTGGATCATCCGGAAGAAAGCTCTTGTTGGATTTTCGACGACTGTGTAGGGACACCGGAGACCATGCTCCTCGTCATCGACACTTGGGACAACATTCGCATGTATGATGCCGGACCTCAGGGGGCGAACTACAGCGTTGATTTGACCGTTGAAGTCGAAGAACGTGTATCATTGCCAAATTGGACCGTCAAATGTTTTTGCTGCGGTGGACTGATTAGTATTCTTGCAGCCCCATTCATCATCCACAGACAGTACATGAAAGCCGGAGATGTTTCACTCGACATGACGACAACCGATATGATGCCTCATCTTGAAACGGCAGCAGAATCATCCACTGATGTGATTCCACCAATGGATTAGAATGGCTTACTCGTACTCTAGAACGCCCCAGGCAATTCGCAAATCATTGATGTTGACCTGACCACGCTTGACGAGGGAATAATCGCGATCAAGAGTGGTGTAAACGATGGCCTGGTTGAGCAAGGGTGCATGAATTCGTGTCCAATCACCACCAGGACCGCGACCCATCAAGGCCACTTGTACCTCGGCATCCGAGAGGCGTTGAGCCGCATCAAATATGTGTAAACTGCTGGAATGCTCAACCCCCTCGTAGCAACACTTGATGACGTTACCAGCACTCGAATTGTCGTTAACAAAATCAACGATTTCGTCGGCAGAAGATACCGCTGGAAGATGGCTTGAAGCAATGATAGAAGTCGAATCACCACAGGAATCAATGAGTACGTTTCTGGCTTTCTGAGCAATTGAAATTTCCAGGTCAACCCAAGAAACTCCACTGTCGATTGCAGCTTGTAGGATGTCTAAACGCGCACTCTCATCTCCATGGAAATAGCCACCTTCTTCGGTGGAACGGCACGTGAAAACAACAGGAATTTGGATACCTTCTTTGAGGCTCTCAATTGATTCTCCGACGTTGATGTCTTCTATGGGACGTTCTTCCATGATGGGTGGTTGCTTCTCAGTCACTTCTTCTCCATCCGCATTGGTGATGACAATCGGATCGACTTCGATTCGGTTAACATAGAGATTGTCAAATCTTACCTCAACCAGATCTGCACCCGCCGCTGTAGCGCGACTGGCGTCGCGAATCATGTCGCCAACGCTGTGTCCTCTCAGGGTTGCGCAAATCAACGAGTCAGTCATCAGCGCGGCGATTGGCACCTCCGGTTTAATCGTATTGAGAGAGACTTCGGAAATTGCAGTGACAAAAACCACTGCATTTTGGCGATTTTTGAGTCCTGAATTGGCATCGACAGGGTATGTGCAAATGGACCTGAATTGGCGTTTATTAGAGGCTTTGAGCGAATCATTCAATAACCCCGATAACCCACGTTGAGGCATGTGATGAGGACCCCCTATGGGGGTCCTCAAAACAATTGCCAGGGGAGTTGGTGAATTGAGCGAAAGTGAATACAAAGCAGACAGTATCCAAGTCCTCGAGGGGCTCGAGGCCGTACGTAAGAGACCCGGCATGTACTTGGGCGACCCACACGATGGTTCCGCCCTACACCACTGTATTTGGGAAGTCGTCGACAATGCCGTCGATGAACACCTTGCCGGACACTGTAATGCCATTGAAATCATTCTGCAAAAAGATGGTTCAGTCACCATTGTTGATCATGGGCGAGGCATCCCTGTAGGAAAGCACTCCGAGTATGGAATTAGTGCGGCTGAAGTCATCATGACGAAACTCCACGCTGGTGGCAAATTTGACAACTCGTCGTACAAGGTGTCAGGAGGGTTACATGGCGTGGGCGTATCGGCAGTCAATGCCGTATCCGAATGGCTCAAGATGACCATCCAGCGTGATGGTAAGATGTATGAGCAAAACTACGTTCGTGGTGAGCCACAGGATTCGTTAACTGAAACTGGAAATAGCACATCAACGGGTACTGCGATTACATTCAAACCCGATTTGGATATTTTCACCACAGTCACAGAGTTTGATTATGACATACTCAACACACGATTGCGAGAAACTGCATTCCTAAATGCGGGATTGAAGATTACAATCGTCGATCAGCGTGGAGACTCTCCTGAAATTGTGGAGCACCAGTATGATGGTGGAATTTCAGAATTTGTCAAACAATTGAATGAGCGCCGGAATCCAATTCACCCCGATGTAGTCTACATCAAAGGCATGCGGGAAACCGAGGGGGGTGAAATTCACGTCGAATTGGCCATGCAGTGGTCTGACGCATACAATGAAGCGATTCAGTGTTACACGAATATCATCCGTAATCGAGACGGAGGAACTCACCTGTCCGGACTTCGAAGTGCACTGACAGGGAGTGTGAACCGATACGCAAAAAGTCGCAACTTGCTCAAGAATGTTGACAAATTGTCCGGAGATGATGTGCGCGAGGGTATTGCTGTAGTCATCAGCGTCAAGCATCCCGACCCCTCATTCTCAAGCCAAACAAAGGATAAATTGGTGTCCAATGAAGTTGCAGGTATCGTCGAAAGCATCGTCAACGAGAAGCTTGCTGAGCATTTCGAAGAGAATCCCTCAGTGGCAAAAATTGTCATTGACAAAGCCGTTCTCGCAAGCAAAGCTCGTGAAGCTGCTCGCAAAGCACGTGACTTGACTCGCCGTAAAGGTGTCTTGGAAGGCGGGGGGCTACCGGGTAAACTAGCCGATTGTCAAAGTAGAAACCCTGAAGAATGTGAGATTTACATTGTTGAAGGTGATTCTGCGGGCGGTTCTGCGAAGACTGGAAGAGACCGACGGACACAAGCAATTCTACCCCTCAGAGGTAAGATATTGAATGTCGAACGTCAACTCCGTAATCAAGCCAAGGTGTATCAAAATAACGAGATTCAGACCATGATTAAAGCTCTAGGTGCAGGTGTTGGCAACCCTCCTGAATTGGCAGAAGGGGAAGAAATTCTAGCCGATCAAGAGACGTTCTTCAATGTCGAAAAACTACGCTATGGAAAAATTATCATTATGACGGATGCTGACGTCGATGGCGCACACATTCGTACATTGATTCTGACATTCATGTGGAGATTCATGCGGCCTGCAATCGAAGCAGGCAATGTATACATCGCCCAACCCCCATTGTACATGATCACTCGTGGCCGAACCTCAAGATACGCATATTCAGACCCTGAACGTGATGCGATTATTGAGGAATTCAAGGAAGAAAATCCAGAGGCGAAAGTTGGTATCCAACGATACAAAGGTCTGGGTGAAATGAATCCTGACCAATTGTGGATCACCACGATGGATCCCGCAAACCGTACATTGCTCAAAGTGACAGCGAATGACTTCAGTGATGATGGGGAGACCTCATCATTGTTCCAGACCTTGATGGGAGACGATGTGCCCGATCGACGGGCGTTTATTGAACGACATGCTGCTGAAGCGGATGTAGATGTGTGAGGTGATTGAAGATGAGTGATGAAGAAGAATCAACAAATCCAACCGATAACCAGGTTAGACACACTGTCGACCAAGAGATGCGTACATCGTACATCAATTACGCCATGTCCGTCATTATCGGACGCGCACTACCCGAGGTTCGAGATGGGTTGAAGCCCGTACACCGAAGGGTGCTGTATGGTATGCATGAAGCAGGACATACTGCTGACCGATCATACTCCAAATCCGCACGTTCAGTGGGTGAAGTCATGGGTAAATTCCACCCGCATGGTGATCAATCAATCTACGATACCATGGTCCGAATGGCACAAGACTTCAGTTTGCGTTACCCGTTGGTCGACGGCCAAGGAAACTTCGGTAGTATCGATGGCGACCC
>CEUJ01055258.1_pt1 | contig 21631 bp, 39 predicted proteins | sample 361531 | NCBI WGS metagenome assembly CEUJ01 (sample SAMEA2622842, study PRJEB7988) | marine metagenome | biome: marine biome (ENVO:00000447); feature: marine epipelagic mixed layer (ENVO:xxxxxxxxx); material: "saline water (ENVO:00002010), including plankton (ENVO:xxxxxxxx)" | depth 140 m | reverse complement strand
AAAAAAGAGAGGTTTAAAATGTCTTCCAAAAAAGTTATTAAAAATTGGAATAGTTTCCCAGACAAAACTAATCACTTTGTTTCTAGGAAAAATCAGAGAGGTATCCCAGATAATGCTGTAAAATCTGCTTATAGTATGGGAAAGCAAATTAGAGGGAATGGTTGTGTGTTTCACATACTTACTCGAAAAGTCCTTGCTAAATTTGGATTGAGTGATAAGTGGGAAAATATAACTGTCGTAACTTCTTCCGATAGAGATTCTATTTTGACTGTCTACAAACACAACAAAAAGAATTTGAAGTATTTCAGAATTAAAAAGAGTCAAAGGAGAAAATAGTTCTTGACAAAGTTTCGCAAATAGGTTATACTTATTATATAAGGGTAAAAAGGAGAGAGAATGAGGAATTTAGATTATAAAGATATTGTTGGTAAGTTGATGTCTCAGGAAAATATTTCCGTGGTTCATAAACAGCATTATCCAACTGCCGCATTTGATTTGGAAACTAGGACTTTATTTCTACCAGAATTTGTGAATCTATCTGAAAGTGTTTATGACCTTTTGATAGGACACGAAGTTTCACATGCTCTCAATACACCAAAAGAAGGTTGGCACAATGCCATAGAGGAAAAAGGAGCAAACTTCAAAAGTTTTTTGAACGTAGTTGAAGACGCAAGAATTGAGAAGATGATACAGGAAAAGTTTCCAGGATTAAAATCTTCATTCAAAACGGGTTACAAAGAACTTTTTGATAATGATTTTTTCGGTGTCAAGGATAAAAGTCAAGAAGAACTTGATGACATGCTGCTAATTGATAGAATAAACCTTTATTTCAAATTGGGTGAAATTAATTGCGGAGTCTCTTTCACAGAGGAAGAAAGGTCTTTCATAAGTGAAATGTTTAATCTCAAAACTTGGGAGGATGTTGTAACTTTAGCTGAAAAACTCTTTGAATATTGTAAAGAGGAAAAGAAGAAAAAGGAAGAGGAAAAAGAATTTTCCGATCCAGAATCAATAACTGATAAATTCAAAATGTCTGATGAAACTCCGGATTCTGAAAGTGAATCTGATTCTAATAAAAATGGAGACACCACTATGGATAGAGAATCTTCTCCATTTTTAGATGAAGGTGAGTCGAATGAAATCGGAGAACCCTTTTCCGAAACTGATAGGAATTTTCGAAAAAATGAAGAAAACCTTTATAATAAGGAAGAACCTTCAAAGTACAGACATGATCAAAGCACTTCATTAGATTTGCCAGTGGTTGAAGAGAAGTATTTTTACGATGACTGGAGAAAAATAGAGAAAGAGGTTAGGTCTTGGATGAAAAAAGCAGAAGAATATTCTTGGTAAAAAACTCTTGACAAAGTTTCTCAAATAGGTTATACTATTAATATAAGGGTAGAAAAAGGAGAACAGAGTGTACGATCAAAAAGAGTTCCTCAAGTGGAACAAAAGATATAAAAAATTCCAAAAATCTAACAAGCAATCTATAACTAAAATGTTATTAGATTTCAATAGAAAAAAGTCTGCTAATATTTCCAAAAAAATAAGAAGAAAAGAAACAGGTATTATCAACGAAAGAATTCTACACACATATAAGTGGAATGAGAAGATATTCAAAACTAGAAAAATAGTTCCTGAGGGAAAAAATCACGGAATGATTATGCTTGTTGATTGCTCTGGATCAATGCAAACTGATAAAAAGTTTGCAAATACTATCAAACAAGTTTTGATGCTAGTTGAATTTTGTAGAAAAGCAGGAATCAAGTATAAAGTCATGGGTTTCAGTGACGGTAGATACTCTTCTAGAGGAGGCCAAATTGAATATAAAAACTCTGGTTCCACTATGCATCTGGAATATTCATATCTTCCTGTCCTAAGGGAATGGTTTAGTCATGAGCAAACTATAGGTCAGCACGATTTTATGTCAACCTATATGTTTTTCAAAACTAAAAAATATCGTATGGTTAGTGGTCATGACGGTCCTAATTCTTCAACTCCACTTTTTGATAGTATTTTGCTTCTTAGGCAAATAGCATTGAAATTCAAAGAAGAAGAGAATATCGATATTTTGAATACAATTACTTTAACAGATGGTGATTCAAATCCTACTAGGTTCGTAGATCAAAAATATGACGGTTCTTATTCTAAACTTTCATCATTTGACCCTTTATCTAAATCAGTCTACAGGACTTCGAATTCGAATAGTATGGAAGATTTGTTGAAATTCTATAGGAAAGTTGTTGGAGGAAATATTATTAGTTTCAACATAGTTGACTATCCTTGGAACAAAGATCCTGTAACTATAAGAGAGGATTATTTAGGATATGACCATCATTATACTTTTTGCTATAATACTGTATATGGAAAGGGTAGAAAGAGAGACGCTGGAAACAAAATAGATTCTATAGAGGAATTAGAAGAAAGTTTCAACAGGGGAAATGTTAATAAAAATAATCAAAAAGTCCTTCTTTCAAAATTTATTGATATTATTTCATAAAAAGTGTTGACAATGGTGTAATTATTTGTTATACTAATATTATAAGGGTAGAAAAACAAACGTTTAGGAGATTATTATGAGAGAGAAAAAATTAAATTACTGTAAAGTTTTTGTTAATGAGTTGTTCAACGAAGTTTCAACTGGAGATACTTACAAGTCTTCATACCTAAAAGACATTGCTAAAAAATCTGATAGTTCATTATCAGATGCTCAAATCAGTGACATGATTTCAACTCTTTGGGGTTTAGAAGGAACTGTCAAAGTCGGCAGAGGTGAGTATGAAATTCCAGAAGTTTCCGTTTTCGAAAATTTCCTGAGTGGATCAAAAGTGAAGAAAACGAAAACTGTAAAAACCCCAACTCCAAAACCTAAATCTGAAACTCCAGTAAAGCAGTTAACTGAAGACAGTTATGTTCCTGCTGTGGATGCTAATTATGTTCGTTGGGGTGATTACAGGACTATAGATTCAGTCATCAAGTCCAAAATGTTTTACCCAATTTTTATCACTGGTCTTTCCGGCAATGGCAAGACAATGATGGTGGAACAAGCATGTGCTAAGAATAAACGTGATATGTATCGTGTTAACATTACCTGCAGAACCGATGAGGACGATTTGCTGGGGGGATTCCGTTTAGTAGATGGACAAACTGTCTGGTTTGACGGTCCAGTCGTAAAAGCAATGAAATCAGGTGCTGTGCTACTCCTTGATGAGATTGATTTAGCATCGGATGATATTATGTGTCTTCAGCCAATCCTTGAAGGTAAGGGAGTTTTTCTCAAAAAGATAAACAAGTTTGTTGAACCATCTGCCGGATTTCAAGTGTTCGCAACAGCAAACACTAAAGGTCAAGGTGATGAGCATGGGAAGTTTGTTGGAACAGGATTCTTGAATGAAGCATTCCTTGAAAGGTTTCCTGTGACAGTGGAACAGTCTTATCCTAAAAAAGCAGTTGAGACTAAGATTCTGACTAAGTTTTGGAATAGTCTAGGGACTGATGCTTCTGAAGAGGTTTCAACCCTAATAGACCACTTAGTTGCTTGGGCAAATATAACTAGAACTTCTTACAATGAATCGGTCTTAAATGACCTTATTACGACTAGGAGACTAGTTTTTATAATGAAGGCATATAGTATTTTTGGAAATGTTCAAAAGTCGGTTGAGTTGAATCTGAACAGATTTGATTCTTTAACTAAAATGAGTTTTATTGATTTATTCAAAAAGGTTTCTGCTATTGAGTTTGCTGAAACCGATAATACAGAAGAGTCCGAGGATTCGGAATAATTTGAAAGGGTTGACTATTATGAATGTAGTAGATTATCATGTTATTGAAAAAAAGAGAAGAGCATCAAAGAAAGTGGAGCAATATGTTGTTCTACCTGTAACAAAAGAGGTTTTACAGGAAAAATCTACGAGAGAAACTCCAAAAGCTATCTTGTTTGATGATGTTTGGATTCCTAAAAGTTTACTAACGTATACAGAAAAAACTAATTTATTGTCTCTACCTTTCTGGTGGATTAAGAATACAAAAGAAAGTAGTAATGGTCTAAGTGGTAACAACTCCAGAGTTCTCTCTCCTCTCACTCCTACCCAACTTAGAAACCTGACAGATACCACAGAATGACCTTTGGGGGGAGACGAAAAGTCTCCCCCTTATTTTTCCTATTGACATACTTTAACTTATGGGGTATAATACTGATATGAAAATAGAAACAATTGAAATTAATGGAAATGTTTGGAAAACCTTCAAAGGTGATGAAGGTCAAGATGTATATGTGGCAGAATTCATAAAAAAAGATGAGAGTGTTCTTGGTAATTTTCCTGATGAATCTTTTTATGATATTCTAGTAGATTCTGATGCTGATTTTTATTTACCCTCAAATGATATTTGGGATAAAGATTCTTTGACAGAAGATAGAGTCGCATTCAAGTTTCGAAAAAATGTTTTTACAGAAGAAGAACAGAAAGGTGCTTATGAAGGACTTTATTCTGCTGCAGTAGTTTCTGATAATCGTGGATATGCTGCTGGTAATGGGCATGAAAATAGTCAAAGGCATTATGTTTCTCCATATGAAGCAGAAGTTATAAAGTATTTTGAAGATGGTCAACCTAAATCCTTAGACGGTTCGGATGTTCTAGATTCTATCAGAAAAAAGCATGAATCTGGTGATATTGATTCATCAAAAGCAAGATATATGACTTGGATAGGATATAGAGTTGCTCAAGATTTTGGTGATCCTGATAATAATGATAAAGTTCTTAGAAATAGATATGCAGGATTTCTTGATGATAAATTAATTCCTCTTTTGAAGGGTATGGAAGTTCAAGAGGCAAAGAAGTATATTGAAAAGTTCAAAAAGAAATATATTTCCACAACTGTTTATGCGAATCCAATATGGTCTGGTATTGCAGGATATTATGGTAGATACCCTAGAATACCATATGGCAGAGCTGTTGCCTACACAGAAAAGAACATGGAAAAATTCTCAAAGTCTTTTCCCTTTGCTAGAAAATTGAACTCTGAATTTAAAAGATTGATGCCTATTCGATGGGGTGTTCAGAATGGATATACTAGTCAGATGGATGAAAAGTTTCTAATAGGTGAGGATACAGTGTTCACAACTATAACAGTGAACACTACTTCTGCTGATAGAAATGCTAGAATGGCTTGTCATCGTGATGCAGGTTCTTTGAATGACGGTTTTTCAAATCTAACTGTTGTCACAAAAGAAGGTAAGAGTTGGAAAGGTGGATATCTTGTGACTCCGGAAGTTCGTGCTGCTATTAATGTTCGTCCTGGAGATTTACTCCTAATAGACAATATGAGGATTATACATGCCAACACTCCAATAGAAGCACCTGATTCCGGTGAGCAAGATTTTCTGAGAATGTCCTTAGTCTTTTATTTCCGTGAAGATATGAAAGTATTAGGTTCGTGGGAATATGAAAAGACTAGGAGACAATTTGTGGATGATAGAAGATTGAATCCAAATCATCCTTTATGGAGAGAAAGTTGGAATGGAGTATCTCCTAATATGTGGTATGAGCAAGAATGGTATGACTACTTGACAGAAAAGATGGGAAGTGATATCCTAGAGAAGTATCATCCCGAAGCACTAAAACAGAAATCGACAACACTTGAAGGATTTTTTGGTTTATGAAAATATTAGTTCCAGTCCACCAATTTTACAACTATGGTGGCATTATAAATCACACAGAACAATTAATAGCAGGATTAAAAGATTTGGGACATGAAGTCACTTTTGCTTTCCTAAAACCATCAACACAGAAACCTAAAACTGTGAATATTCAAAATGTTGATGAACTTTTACAGAACGAATATGAAATCGGTCCAGGGACAGGTATTCCTGTCCATCAAGGTAAAGGGTGGATGACAAACTACTATTCCTTCCTCAATCAAGATAGTGTGGATGATTTTGTTCGGATGGCGAATCAGCATGATATTGTGATATGGGAAAGTATATTCGGATTCAAGAATAAGAGTTCCAAAAAGAATACAACTTGGTTGCCAATGATTGAAAGTGTGAAATCAAAACAGGTTATGATAGTTCATGATGGAAACTTACAGAAATTGTACCCTTGGGTTTATAAATTCAAGAATAGTCTTTCCGGTGTTGCTTGTGTTCACGATTCTGCTTATAAGTCGGCAGAGTTTATGGATATTCCTAGATCAATGATTCTGAATCCTCAGCATATTAGTGATGTGAATCCTGATATAAATTTTGGGAATCGTAGGAGGCAACTTTTTTCACTCCAAACTTTCAAGAAGATGAAAAGGGTTGATGATTTAGTTTCCTGTGTCCCCCATTTGAATTATTGTGATGTTATTATCGGTGGAGACGGTATTGAGAGGGCATATATGACGTCCAAAGACAAATGTAAGGAAGAGTATTACTGCTCCTTACAAAGAGACCCAGATGCCTCGCAACGACTTCTAGGGAATAAGATATGGGACAATGCTTTGACCTATGGTATGGAATATATTGGATTCATATCAGAAAATAGAAGAGATTCAATATTGAGAGAGTCAATGTTTTTTATTGATTCAACTTGGTCTAAAACTTACGGAGAACACTTCAACAGAACTTTGGTTGAAGCAATGAGAATGGGAACAGTTCCTATTGCTGTGAATCTTGGCATATCATGTAATGAGGATGGAGTAGGATCTTTATTTACTCCTGACGAAAATTATTTGATGTTGAAGTATGACTATACTCCAAAACAATACGCAGATGCTATCAACGATTTTTTGACAATCACAAAAGAAGAGTATGAAAGAATAGCAAACAATAACTTTGAAATGATTAAGCAGTTTGACAGAAAGAAAATAGCACAAGACTACATTGATTTAGCATTAGGAATCCCTTGTGGGGTAGAACATAGTATTCCTGCTTTTGCCGATCCTAAATTTGTTCAAAATGGGGAAGATATGTGGTCTAAATTTTTCGAAGTTGAAAAAACTTTTAGTTTGGAAAGTTTTTTTTAAAAACATGTTGACAATACCCCTGATTACAGTTATAATAGTTATATAAGGTTAAGAAAAAGGTAATTAAAGGAGATTGAAATGAGTTTATTAACTAAAGAGTTACAAAATAAGTACAATGAGATTAGACTAAACCGTCAAAGAAATGCTGAAATGGTCGAATGCACTAAAATGATTTGGACTATAGATGATTTGGCTAGATATACTTCAAAAGGTTTCATTAAAGATAATCCAATCTGCCAAAGAAACTCTGTAGAATCAGGTAAAAATAACCCCAAATCGATTGCTATAATTCAAGCGATGTATGATGAAAGCACTATAGGAAGCATAACTTTAAGAAATATAGAAATTAGGGAAGATTATTTAGAACTCGACGAATCCAGAAACAAAGCAGTAAGATGTGTTTATGGTAACAGAATAAATTTACTTAAATGGTTGGTTTATGACGGAGGGCACAGAATTCGTGCTATAAAAGATTTCGTCAATGGTGACTTTGCAATTCAGATTGAAGGTAAACCAAAAAAATATTTTGAAATGACTCTTGAGCAGCAAGATTATTTTAATTCTATTCAAGTTTCAATTGATGAAATTCGATCAACTTGCGTTCTTGCTAGAAAATTTTTCAAAAATGTAAATAAATGTACTAATCTTTCTCCTATGGATGAAATTATGTCAAACGAATCGACTTTTTCCGGAGAATATGTTAGATCATTGATAAAAAAATATCAGGAATATTACATTAAGAACGGTTGTAAAACCATCATAGAACCTCTAGAAATTTTTAAAATGAATGATAAATCTTTGCCAATATATTTCAAAAATGATATCGGCAATAATAAAAATAATAAATTATCTGAATGGGTTATAGCATCCATAATTAAAACTGTCCGCGGAGGAAACTGTGATGTAGGAGTTAATGATGGGGGTGCTATACAAAGATTTATAGATAAGGGTGAAATTGAGTTAGAAAATGGGAAAATAGTAAATTTTAATAAAAAGATTGCTAAAAAGTATGACGGTCAAATTAGAGAATTCTGGAATTCTTTTTTAAATTTTATTAAACTTTTTGGAGTTGATATCAAAAGAAAAGATTTCCCTAATGTGAATAACGCTGTACCTAGTATGAAAAGTTATATACCATCAAAATCTGAGGCTAATTTTGACATTTTAGGTTTATTCCACAGTGTTTGGTTTACCAAATTATCTAAAATAAAGAATACTAGTAAACCATTATTAGCAATTAAAGATAATAAAAAATTTGCAAGAAATTTTACAGAATCTATTATCAAATGTTTATCAATGAAAGATGTAATTCAGTGGAAATTTACTAAAGGTGAACCAGATAAATTTTTATATGATGCCATACATAAAAATTCAAAACAGTTAGCAAAAGGTGATATTGTCGAATGGGTAGGAAATCAATTACTTTCTCAAATGGACGATGGGTGTTTTTTGCAAAGGCAAAGTGATAAAGATAGATGTGCATCTCCAGGACTAATCCAAGAGTTGCTACAAAATCAAGGTAATAAATGTGCAATTGACGGATACCTATTCATGAATGACTTTCAAGCAGGACACAATCTTCCATATAATCTTGGAGGAGACCTTATATCTGACGGCAAAATGATTCGAAATGTTCATAACTGGGCAATGAGTAATAGTTATACAATTGATCAATATACTATATTGTGGAATTTAATTAAACGTGGAGAAATTGAAAAATCCAAAGAGGCTAAAGAAATTATGGATGTCTCGATGAGAAGTACTGCAGGTGATACATGGAAACCTTTGAATATAATAGAAAGAATCCAAAAGATTCAGAAGGATCATCCTGAACTTGTATAATTCAATCGGGGATCTTCGGATCCCCTTACCTTCAAAGGAAATTATAATGAATGTATTTTTATTGATTTTGAGTATGAACTTTTTCTTGTTATGCCTTCTGTGTTTTGGGTTGGCGTTTCTAGATTTAATGAATATTAATGAGGATTATGATGCAAATAAATGAATTAGAAAATGGATGGGTAAAAAGTTTTATTGGAAAGTACATATTAGTTCGATCTAATATGGCAGGAGTTTTCGTTGGAAAACTATCACAAATCGGAGCTCAGGGGAATATACTTGTCCTTGAGAATTCCAGAAGAATTCGAAGATGGGTTGGAGCAGTAGATTGCTCTGACTTGTCCGTAAACGGGATGAGTAACCCTTCTGAGAGTACTGTTATGCTCGCAGAGGAGTATAAAGTGTTGAACGGATGGGAGGAACTCGGACCTCTTACCGAATATGCTAGGGACATTATCTACTCTTGTGAGGAATATTCCCATGAAGTTTCGAAATCATAGTTATTATGATGGAGTTTTTTCCACATTCGGAGGAGGTTCTGCTAGAGGTTCTGGCATGTCTTCTAATGGGTGTGGAAAGGGGTGTTCTGATGGTGAGGGAAAGGAAATACTTTTCCAACAAAGAGTGTATATAGGTGCAGGATCCGGAAGAGGGGTTTCTCATGGTTCTGGATATGAACATGATAAGCATGGCATAATCTGTTCGGCCGAACCTCCCACTTTACAGGCAGTGGAGTTTGAGTTTTACAGAAGATCGTTATAAGGAATGATGTATGGATATATTTGACCCAATATGCAAAGATGATGATGATATTGAATACATCGGATGGGGTGATGGGCAATCAGTAGGATACGGAACAGGTTGCCCAGATGGATATGATCCAGTTGTGAAGTGTGAAACTTTTTTCTATGGTGATGAATGGGAAAAAGATGGATGTGGTGCTGGAATGGCAAAAGGTTCTGGTATAGATTATTATGATGACTGATAAACCCCAATATGGAATGGGATATTCTGAAGGAATGGGATGGCCTGATGAAAGTGGAAGAGGTTCGGGTAATTCTGACGGAAGGGGAAACAGCAAATCGGGATACGATAATGTAGGAGAATCTCATGCAACAGGGAATGCCAATGGAGCAGGATATATAGGAAGACATAATCAAGGAACAGGATCGGGAACAGGAGTCTGTCAAGGATATGGATTGAACTATGAGTATAAAGAAAAATAAATGCACTTTTGAAACAATTTCAACACTAAGGAATTATTATCCTGAAAGTGGAGAAATTGGAGGGTTTGGTCACGGAGAAGCATCATATGGAAGAAACGGTGACGGTTTTAATTTAATGCAGTGGATTCAAACTAGACAAGACTATAATACTGGGGAATGGTATGGGGAACTAACTCTATCTTATGAGGGGGATCATAGAGACTTAGATAACCCGAATCACTGCGGTGTGGGCAATGGATTGGCATTAGGTAAGGGATACGGATACGGTTTTTGGATTCCAGAAGATTATGATGATTGTTATTTTCTTGACCCTCTACCAAAATATGGATGGTGGGAAGAATGATACTTGACGATAACGGTTGCGGAAAATCTTGTGGTTCTGGTCTTGGTGGAGATAAGTGCGTGGGATTTGGAGAAGGTGACTCTTCTGGATATGGTTATAAAAATTTCCATGGTAATTATTCTGGAGATGGACATGGAGGTTCATCTGGAAAAGGTAGCCCTCAAAAAAGATTTAGAGGTATAGGAGAAGGTGGAGGATTTTCGAGTGGTAGAGGGTATGAAGGTTTTACAGGATGGGGTCAAGGTTCTGATATAAAGCAATAAAAAGATAAATATTTTCGAAAATCTATTGACAAGACCTCTCAAATTTGTTATACTTATTATATAAGGGTAAGAGATAAACATAACAAGGAGATCGAAAATGGCATTTATCAACAAAGAACAAGTAAAGCAAATCAGAGAAGCATTGAAGAAAGAATTCCCAGAAATTAAGTTTTCTGTTAGGAAAGAGAATTTCAGTAGTGTTTATGTTAGTATATTGAAATCTCCATATGACTTCAGTGACCTTCCTTTCTTTAGACAAGACAGTTACACTAATGTAAATCACTTTCGTGTTCCAGATTGCGTACATAGAAGATTACTTGAGAAAATTTTAAAAGTCATCAAAACTGGTTCGGATAGAAAGTGGTTTGATAAGTCCGATTCAATGACAGATTATTTTCATGTTGCTTTCTACATTCACTTATATGTCGGACATCATGAAAAAGGTTATGAAATTATGCCTTGGGAAGAAGCAAAAGAGACTGTTAGAAAAAAACTTGCCAAAAAATCTCCGAAGAAAAAAACCAAAAAATATAAAATAAAAGAAATAGCAAAAGAATTTATGTATGGAAAAATGGTCTAAGAGGAAAGGATTCTTACAAAAAGGATCCACTGAAGAAGAATTTATCTGGAAAACTTATCATTCGAATGGTCGGTTGAAAGATATTGGAAAATTTAGAATTCAGAAAATTGATAAATGGAAATCATATGACAGAAATGGAAATCTAATAAAAACTGATAATTACGGTGAAGGTGATGATAATGATTAAAGAAGAAAAAATTGTAAGACCTTGCGGTGCTATTTTATTAGATTCTAATTGTATTGATATTAAAAATGGGATAATGAGGCAAATGAAATGGTGTAATTTAGCACAAGATTATTATTTTGATAACCCATGTAGATATTGTCCCAAAAAACATAAAAAATAAAAAAGTAGAAAAATATGTTAAAAGAAACTATATATATTTGGATGAAAAAGGTTGCAGAGCTAGGAAGCAATGTAAACTTTGATGATGTTATGATAAAATTCTCAGATGATTATGAAATAAAGGATATTGAAGATGCTTTGGAAGAGCTTGAAGAAGAAGGTAGAGTCACAAAAACAGAGCTTTGCGGTATCTTTTATTATGAAGCATGGTAGAAATATATCTTTACCTTTAATTCAATTTTGTATTTTGATTATAGTTTAATCTATAAATAGTAAAAAGGATGTGTAGCTCAGTTGGTTAGAGTGCCTGCCTGTCACGCAGGAGGCCGCGAGTTCGAGTCTCGTCACGTCCGTATTAAAATAGAGAGAGGGTGATTAGCTCAGTTGGGAGAGCGCCTGCCTTGCAAGCAGGAGGTCAGCGGTTCGACCCCGCTATCATCCACTCTTTTCATAAAGGTTTAATAAAATGAATGAAACTGAAAAAGCATGGTCTTGGTTTGTATGGTCAAACCTTCCAAGGTAAAATGGTGAAGAAAAAGAAATCTTTATTTTTAAGAGATAGTCAAGTTCCAACATTTTACGGAGTTGGCATATTCGAATGGGCTGCTGTTTTAGGGGTCCTTGGTGTAGTGATGGGTTCTATACTAAAAAATTTCTAAATTAATTTCCAAAATCTATTGACTCTCCCCTCATTTCCTGTTATAATATTAATATAAGGTTAAGAGAGGAGACCGAAATGAAAAAAGTTAATTATTCAGCAATATTTTTTCCAGACGGTTCCCACATGACTTGGTATTATGGGGATTCTTCGGTCAAACCTTCTGGAGTTAATTCCGGAGACAGGGCAAGAGTGAAAGTTATCGGCAAATATTCTGATGACCAAGTTGCTTGTTGGGTCGTTCAATGGAAGGATTATAAGAACCAACCGTCTGGGAAGGTTCTTCACATAACTTCCAAAGTCCAGAATGGAGGAAAGCCTTATCAGAGTGGTCAGAGAGCATCCCAAAATGGGTATAAAAAAATAAAACCCTTTTACATTGATGGGGTTTGGAACTAGGAGATTGTATGAAAGTGAAAGAAAATCTTTCAGAAGAAGAGGTGTATGAACCAACTCTTGAAGTAATCGAAAGAAATAACATGAAACTTTTTTATCTTGATGGAGAGCTTTGCGAAGTTAGATTCCTTGATGAGAATGGTGATGTTTTCAGAACGGACTACTATCAAGATGGAGTTCGTATTAGGCATTGGGTTAGAGATAACGATAAGTGGTCAAATTATTAGGAGGCATGTCGTGGAGAGAAGAAAAAATAGAAAGTATAGGTCGGAAGCAGTTGTTGGAAAATATTTTACAAGTGTTTACAAACTTCATCCGGATGGAAGATATAAAAGTAAAATATTATTTGACTCCGATGGAAAATTTTTAAAAGAATTTCATTACGATTATAAAGATGAGGGAGAAAATGATGGTCAGCATTTCTGATTTTGAAACGTTTGAGGATTATGTTAGGTATCGTGAAATTAATGGGTATACTGAACATGAATTAGATTGTATGTATGAGATGGAACAGGAGGAACCGGAATACGATTCTTCCGAAATTAATTAAAAGGTTAGTGTTATGAATTTTAAATTTAAAAAAATTATATATTCCTTTTTCGGGTTTCTAGTCGTTTTATCAATTGCTGACAGAATTGATGAATACCTTTTGAGACAAGAACTTAAAAAGAAGTATTTGTTAGGGACAGAATACTCTGAATACAAATGCTTTGATATTCAGAGTGTTAGAGACCATTTACTCCATAAGATTAATACTAAGAACGGTTTTGCAAAATTCTGCATTAGAAAGGAATATTCTGACAGTTTATGGTCAGCACCGTTTAGTAATTACGATGATGGAATCGTTTATGGGAATAATAGAATTGTATTACCTATGAAAGAGGGTTGGGTAGAAAAGGAATTCTATGTTCAACCGCAAAATGATGAGAATGGTAATTACAGATTTCCTGTGCCTACTGCTGACCCTAAAAAGAGAATGTATCTCAAAGAAGAATACAGATAAGGAGATATTATGGACTTTAAGAAATTAACTAAAAATTTTGTATGGGCTCTGGTGATTTCGTTTCTTTATATTACCTATCTTATTTTTCTAGATAAGGTTAATCCAGACCAAGGAGAGAGATATGTTATACATGCAGAGGATGGTGTATATTACTGTGAAAACATTCAGAAGGTTTCTTTAGATTTGATAGGATATCACTGTAATGGAAAGTATCCTGTTGTAGAGTTTAGAAGTCCGCATGTAGTGGTTCATAGAGGTGAAGGTGAATAATTATGCTAACAGAAAAACTTAAAAAACTTGAAAAATTAATTAAACATCTTGAGAGAAAAGAGAAAGCAATAAAGAGACTCAAGAAGGAAATAAAAGTAAGTCATCGCAGAATGCGTTCCAAAACTGCAATGAGAAGAATTAGAAAATTGTTAAAGTAATTTTCGAAAATCTATTGACAAGACCTCTCTTTCCTGTTATAATATTAATATAAGGTTAAGAAAGGGAAGAGAATGAAATTTGAAAATATTCCAAATACAATTTTAGAGCAATCGGTTGAGACAGACGGAGGTGTATTGAAAACTATTATCACTTATGGGGATAATGGAGTAAGAGAAAGTATAGAATACGTATTTTACCCAAACATTGATATGGATGAATTTGTCATTAAGAATTATTAGGAGAGAGATTATGAAAAATGTGAAATTAGAAATCTTAAATTTGTTAGTAAAAGATTTAGAGAAAAATGGAAATGTGGTTCCAAATTACACAGGTTATCAATATAATGATTTACTTACGGTGATTAAAGGATTAAAAGATGTGGGTGCTGTTCATGTCACACCTAATTGCGTGAGACTTCTGAATAGGGATAAACTTGACAGGAAATTGGAAATTGTAAGAAATTACTACCTCTAGGATTTATTATGGGATTTTTAGAAACACCGATACAAAAATCAGCATATAAATTTGCTAAAGATGCTCACCGAGGTCAAGTGAGAAAAGGGAGTCCTAGACCTTATATAAGTCATTGTATGGAGGTTGCTAGAATTGTTAACAAACATGGATATCCAGAAGATTACGTTATAGCAGCATTATTACACGATACAGTTGAGGACACTGATGTGACTTTGCATGATCTTAAAATTGAGTTTGGTCAGGAAGTTGCTAACATTGTAAAATGCGTAACTGTGGAAAAAAATCCTAAGAGTACTTGGATAAAGAGAAAAGTCGATTACATTAAAAATTTGACTGATGCTCCTGAGGGTGCTGTCGTAGTATCTGCTGCTGATAAGTTACACAATATAACAGAAACTTTTGAGAAGTGGTTAAAGGTAGGGGATGCAGTATTTCTTATATTCAATGCTGATAAGGAAAAACAGAAATGGTATTATCGAAGTTTGACGGAAATGTATTTTCTAAGAGGTTTATTTTTTGAGAATAAATCCCTGCTGAAAATGGCTCGAAGCATTAATAAAGTGTTGGGGAAGATGGGAATGTAAATGTTCCGTGAGATTCTTGACTTAATGTTGGATACTTTGAATGACTTACAAATGATATCGAAGATGTTCGTTGAGAATCTATTGGAAATAATAAAAAGGCGGCGGAATGATTAGAGTAGTTGTATTAGTAATAGTGGCGATAGTAGTGGTGAGTGCTTTGGTAAACTTCGAAGTTCTTTCCGTTGAAGGAATTGGAAATGCTTTGAGTGACTTGAAAGAAAAGATTTTAGGAGAGTAGGGTGATTGATTTTGGAGACTTTGAAAAGATTAGTTATAAGTCTGACGATGGAAACACTATGGATGTGTTTCGGGATTCTAGTGAAGATTTAGTTTTGGGATTCATTCGAAAAGTTGAGGGTGGATTCAAAGCAAAAGTATTTGAAACCGCATTCTTCGATGATTTTAGGGAGTTGGGAAGTACTAGGGAAGTTGAGTTCCATAATTACGATTACGCTTTGAAATATATCGTGAAGTCTTGTCGGGTGAAATCTTCTGAAGAGGATTCTACACTTTAGATATTTTTATTTAATAAAAGATAAATATTAATAATGAAAAAATTAGACTATAAAGAAACTCTTGCTAAACTAATGGCAACAGAGAATGTTGATATAGTTCACGGTGACTATAAGACCGCAGCATTTGATATTGAGAATAGAATTCTATACTTACCTGATTTCGTCAATATGGGGGAAGATGTCTATGACCTTTTGATATCACACGAAGTTTCCCATGCCCTCAATACTCCAGTTGAAGGATACCATTCGGCAACAGAAGATGAACAGGATCAAAAATTCAAAGGATTTCTGAATATCGTTGAAGATGCTAGAATTGAAAAGATGATCCAGAGAAAGTTTCCTGGACTTAAAAAGTCCTATATCACAGGATACAAAAAACTCTTTGATAAAGATATGTTCGGAATTAAGGAATACTCTCAAGAAGAGTTGGATAATATGTTACTGATTGACAGATTAAATGTCCGAGCTAAGTTGGGAAAATTAGCAGCAAATGTAAATATAAAAAATGAAGAGAAGCATTTTGAAGATAAGTTGAACAGACTGAAGACATGGGAAGATGTTGTCAAATTAGCAAAGGAATTGTTTGAGTACTGCAAAGAAGAATTGGATAAGAAGCAGGAAAGTGATGACACTATAAAAAGTTCGGGGAAGAGTAAAGAGGATTCTGAGGAACAGGAAGGTCAGGAAGGACAAGGCCAGCAAAATCAATCTGGAAATGAGTCGGCAGACTCTGGCGGTGATGATGACGGAGATGATCAAAACTCACAGAAGACTGATGCTGAAGATGATGAAGTTCCCTCAGATAAAAAAGCAAGTAACTCGCAGGCAAATACTCCCTCCAATTCTCAAAACTTGCCGGAATCCCATACAGATAAGATGTTTAGGGAAAATGAAGGAAAATTAGTTGAAAATTCGCAAGATTATTCAAACAGTCCTTATTATTCATCCGAAATTCCTGTAGTTGATTTAGATGGATACTTGTACACTGATTGTAAAACAGTTGTTGAAGAGGTTCATAAAATTATGAAAAAGGGATCCAAAGTTGACTTGAGAGAATTGAATTATAATAAAAGATTTGATAGACCTGATGATGAGGAATAAATTATTTTTAAAAAACCTCTTGACAAGACCACTCTTCCCTGTTATAATATTAATATAAGGTTAAGAAAAAGGTAATTAAAGGAGATCAAAATGATTAGAGGTATTTTTTTAGGAGTTTTACTTGTTGTAGGAATGTTGGAATATGAAATTGTAAGTGTTCAAGATTTAAAATCTGCTGGTACAAAAATTAAAAGTGTCGTCAGTGATACTGCACTAAAAATTCATGAAATTACAAAGTAATTTGAGGAGATAAAGATGAAGAAGTCGGAGTGGTTAGTTCGTGCTAGAAAAGACTGGGCAAAATTTAAGTCTAGTAATTCTGCTATTCTAAATCACATGGCTTTGGAATTTGAAAGAAAGAAGAGAGCAGAACAATTTAAGAAAACTCAATTTAATAATACTGGAGTTATTGACACTCAGTCCCTCCATAAATTTAAATGGAGTGAGAATATATTCAGAAAATCTCAGTCAGTTAGTGATGGTAAAAATCACGGAATAATTATGTTAGTTGACTGCTCTTCTTCTATGGCAGGATCAAAATATATAGATACGATAAAGCAAACAGTCCTGTTAACCGAATTTTGTCGAAAAGTTGGAATTAAATATAAGGTGTTAGGGTTTAACGATAATGAACCTAACAATAAGTATAGCATTCATGACGACCAGAAATACTTGAATAAAAAGAAGTGTCTTAAATTTAAGAAATATTTTAATTTAAGGGAGTGGTTGAATTCTGAAATGAATAAGAATGATCATGAAATGATGTGTTCTTATTTACTAATGGTTGCTTTAGGAAAAAGTTATGATGGGTTTCCTACCTCCGGATATGCTAGTGGGTCATCTTATGAGAGAAGTTCTTCCAAGTTGGCAAATCCAGGAGACATACCTTGCTCCACAACCCCACTGAATGATAGCATCTTAGTTCTTAGGCAAATATCATTAAAATTCAAAGAAGATTTCAAAATAGAAGTTTTGAGCACTGTCATTTTAACTGATGGAGAATCTAATAGATCAACACTGTTTGATCCAGGAGCTGCTAAAGGTGCATGGCAAGATGGGTATTCCTCAGTCTGGAGAGGTAATTCTAGTAGAAGCATTCGAATTAATTCTTATGATCCTCTATCCGGTCAGTATTTCAGAACTAAAATTCTAAACACTGAATCCATTTTAAAATTTTATAAAAAATGTGTTGGAGGAAATATTATAGGTTTCTTCATTAATGGACACAATAATGAAGAAACAAAGTATGATTATATGGGATATGATGCATATTTTTCGGTTGCAAATTTTGATATGAAACCTAATACAGATAATTCTCCAAAAGATAATCGCAAAAAAAATCTAGAGAAAATAAAAAATAAATTTACGGTGGATCATAATTCTTTAAAACATTCTAAAAAAATTCTATCAGAGATGATAGATATCTTATCTTAAACTTAATAGGAGAGAAGTATGGAAAATTATTCCGACATCATAAAAAGTTTGGAGAGTACTAACAGTAGACTAGACAAAGAAGAGATTCTAAGAGAGTCTATGAATCAGAAATTGGACAATTTCTTTCAAGGCATTAAATTAGCACTAGATCCTATGATTACATTTGGCATTAAAAAAATACCGGAAGCTTCCTATGATGGTGAAGGTTTGTTGTGGGAAGAATTCTTAGAAACTGCCGATAAATTATCATCAAGACAGTTGACTGGCAACGAAGCAAAAGAAACTGTAAATGCTATGTCAAAGAAATGTAAAATGGATGAATGGAATTTTTTCTACAGAAGAGTGCTTTCTAAAGATTTAAAATGTGGAGTTAGTCAAAAAACTGTAAACAAGGTTGCCAAAAAATTTCCAGAATATTCCATACCAGTTTTCAGTTGTCAGTTGGCAAATGATGCTGCCAATCATGAAAGTAAGATGAGAGGTAAGAAGCAAGTAGAAGTTAAATTGGATGGGGTTAGGGTTATTGTGATTATTGAAAAATCTGGTGTTAAGATGTTCAGTCGAAACGGTAAACAATTTCACAATTTTAAAACTATAGTTTCCGAAATAGAAAAATGTCTTGCTAAAAAACCTGACCAACAACCTTTTGTTCTAGATGGTGAGGTGATGAGTTCGAGTTTTCAAGACTTAATGAAGCAGGTTCATCGAAAGTCCAATGTTGAATTGGAAGATGCTGTACTACATGTATTTGATGCATTACCTTTGAGTGAATTCAAAAAAGGATACTGGGGTATACCTCAAAAGGTCAGGAGCATTGTATTGCAGGAATGGTTGGAAGAGAATGAGGACGTTTTAGAGCATGTTAAGGGTCTAAGATGGGAGGAGATAGATTTAGATACGCAAGAGGGTCAGGATCGACTCTCAGAGTTTAATAAGATGGCAATTGAAGGCGGTTATGAAGGTATAATGGTTAAGGATGTGGCGGGTTCTTATGAATGTAATAGGTCCAGTTCTTGGTTAAAAATTAAACCTTTTATAGAGGTGTCGCTTTCCATTGTTGATTTGGAAGAAGGTACTGGAAGAAATAAAGGAAAGTTAGGTGCCTTAATTTGTCAAGGAACAGATGATGGAAAAGAAATCAATGTTAATGTTGGAAGTGGTCTAACAGATAAAGATAGAGAAGACTTTTGGCATGCTAGAGACACTCTTATTGGAAAGGTTGTTGAGGTGAGGGCAGATTCAATTTCTCAAAATCAAGATGGGACTTATTCTCTTAGATTTCCTAGATTCAAAACTTTTAGAGGTTTTAATGTTGGAGAAAAATTATAAATAATGTTATGACTCCAGAAAATTTTCATGAAATAATGAAGCAGATGATTAAAGATATGCCTGATGAAGATAGGATAAGAATATTTAATCAGGATGGTCTGAGAGCACTTCGGAGAATGTTCGACGGATGTGAAAAATCAGAAAAATTCGCAATAGTTACCAATGAGGTCGATTATCAATCTCTACGAGCATTAATAAGATATTTCAAATTGAGTGTTTATTATAAAAGATCCCATACCACAATATTTTTAACAAATTTTGAAGGTTTTTATTTTTCTAGATTAAAGGATGATAGGTATAGATTTTTAAAAGCACTTTATCCTAAAAGCAAAGAGTATCAAAATTTATCAGAAGAGAGAGATGATTTTTTTAAAAACGTCTTGAAATGATATATTATTCTGTATTAGGTATATTAATAAAAAGTAAGTGCAGTAATGTAAAATTTGATCAAAAGTTTGGGCTAGCCAGTAGATTATATTGCTGACATTTAATTTAAATAATTTAATTACATTGGTTTTAACATAATCTATGTGCCAATGAAAAATGTAATCCACAAAAGCTAGAAAAAGGCATTGCTCTAAAGGTATTAGAAAAATGTAACAGACTAAAAGGGTCGCAAAAAAATGGTCGAAATAATGGGAGTGGCATTCCCCTATATATTTTGTTTTATCAGCAGGAGATTTCTTGTTCTGAAAATAAAGGTCACAGAAAGCATGCTTGACCGTAAAGGCTAGAAATAGATTAGTCATATATACTATTTATAATTCAAGGAGACGTTATGAAGGGTAAAAATGTTGAAAATATCAGTATCGATGAGAAAGAAGAACTTCTTGTTATTTTCATGGAAGAATGTGCTGAAGCTACAGTTGAAGCTTCCAAAATAATCAGGTTCGGAAGAAATGATGATGAAATTGGAAGTCTAGCTAAAGAGGTAGGAGATTTGCTTTGTATGATAGACCTATTAGAGGAATACGGATTAATTAATAAACAACTTCTGATTCAATATTCAAAAGCTAAAAGGGATAAATTAAAAAAGTGGAGCAATTTGAGTTTATAATTTAAAACTCTTGACAATATCCCCTATGTCTGTTATACTATTAATATAAGATTAAAAAGGAGATTGAGATGGAATTTAAATTATTTTATGAAATGGGTCACTCTTGGATCGAAGCTAAACTGAAAGATGTTTTTGAATTAAAAATAGAAAATGAAATCACTAATCAATCTAGAATTGAAGGTGAGAAAATTTTCTTAGATTCAGATTTTGATGCTCGACCTTTTTTAAAAAGGATGAGAAATAGATACCCTCAAACGGAATTTAGAATTAAGGAAATTAAGAATTGCTTTGTGGGTATAAAAGATAAAGAAAGATACACCCATGAACTGGCTAATAGGAAACTAGAATTGTTCCGGTAATGTCATAAATATTGTTATGAAAATTTGCGTAATAGGGAACGGGTCATCGAATTCACTATATTCAAAATATGCTGAGGAATACGATTTAATTATATGTTGTAATATTCCTCAGCATGGATATAGATATGATATTATATCAATCATTGACCCTCAACCTATTAGACTTATAGAAAGTCGTAAGTTGAATATGGGAAAAATCTGGTGCCCGCCCGACACCCACAGGTCTGCTACGATAAGAAAATTAAAAGGTGATTGGTGTCCTATCTATAAAAGAAAGTCGTGGTACAATTCGGGATTAATATCAATTGATTATGTCTGTCATAATTATGATGATCTTAAAGAGATACATATTTGGGGTTTCAATTCTCTATACAAAGATGACTTCCACAGTCAGATGGATAATCTAGTTCCTAGAAAAAGGACTAGAAACTTAAATAAGTACTGGGTTCCTAAATGGAACGAAGTTCTATCCAAATACCCTAACATAAATTTCTATGTTCATATTCCGGACACTGAGAATTTAAATCCAACCCTAACCGATAAGAATAAAAATTATATAGCAGTCCACCACTCAAACTAATTCCGTATTGTAGAATTTTGAGAAGTCTGTATTAGAATAAGTTTTAAATCTAACCTGTCCTGATTTTGATATTTTCTGTAATCTGTATATTGAATTGTAATTACAGTATC
>CEUJ01007855.1_pt1 | contig 21663 bp, 17 predicted proteins | sample 361531 | NCBI WGS metagenome assembly CEUJ01 (sample SAMEA2622842, study PRJEB7988) | marine metagenome | biome: marine biome (ENVO:00000447); feature: marine epipelagic mixed layer (ENVO:xxxxxxxxx); material: "saline water (ENVO:00002010), including plankton (ENVO:xxxxxxxx)" | depth 140 m | reverse complement strand
TGCTTGAGACATATGATTAGAGCGGTCGAGTCATCTTTACCCCCCGCTCTTCTGCTAAGTTTGTCGAATATCTCCTTCTGGTGAGTGGGGTTGAAGAGAATCCACTGTGCAGAGCCTCGAACCTTTGAGATACCATACCACCACGTTGATTGTTTGCCTTCCTTTCCGACTTTTCTTAACGCAGGAACAATATCCATACTGATTTCCTTTGGTTGGTTGAATGTCGCTACAAACAGCCCATATTGTTGATTTCGGAAGCTGTTTTGTTTCGATATTTTCACGGAACGAGTGTTGAGTTTTGCAACATACCCATTAGGAACAAGAGATTGAATCATTAGAAGAATCTCTTTTGCATTTGGTGGCCCACTAGTATCGGCCTTTTGGCGATAGTTGAGAAGCAGAATCACATCGATGTCTGAGGACCCTTTCATCGCAGTATCCCTATACAGGGATCCTGTTCTGAACTCCTTGTCTCTAGAAATTTTCCAAGGGTTCTTCGATTGAGAGTTCATCTTCTTCAATCCATTGGAGATAGCATCAAACACTTCTCTACGCATATTCTCTAATTCACCGCGAGTATTGCTATCGATTCGGAGCCTATTCGCAAGAGCGACAATGTTGTGGTGGGAACTCTGCACAGAAATTCGGACGATGGTCTAATATACCAACCCTATGGTTGGATAATTAATGCTGATAGCATCGATTGGGAGGCGAGTAGGCCCAATTGCACAATTACTCGAATCACAAGAATTCGCTGTATTGAAGTTGATTCGTTACGACGAAGGCGACGGTGATTATCTACTTGAAAATGTCAAACAAATTTCACCAAATATTGATGTGGATATTCATGTCATTCAGATGCCAACAATGGATGGAATTGAAACAGGAGCGGATATTCTTCGCGAGTTATTTCTGCAGTTGATGGATTGGACTGATCGTTCGCCTGATGCGATGGTTTGCGTGACTGGCGGCACACCTTGGCTGAGTCATACATTACACCATGCGGCAACCCTCGCTAATCTCCCTGTGATTGTTGGTACTCACGAGAAGGTAGAAGGAAGAGAAATGTTGTTTCATTATCCAAAACCATTGGAAACGGAACGCATGAAGACAATCCTGATGGCTAGTAAGCATAAAACCCGAGTTGACCTAATGAAACATATCGAAGGGATTGGCCGAGTTACAATTCCTCAATTATCCAATGTCACGGGACTTAGGGACGAAACGATTCGTTTCATTCTAAATGGAAGAGACAGGGGGGTGTCTGAATCTGAAGATTTTGTTCTTCTCGGACTAGCTGGCATTGAGATACCACTAGTTAGGTTCGTTGGAAAGAGGGACAGTGGGGAGAGAGGACCTAAAGCGATGGAATACGAACTTACGGAATTCGGTCGAGATGTGGCGTCACTTCTACGAGAATAGAAATAATGATTGTCGCATTTCTTTATTTGGTTTGACTCAGGGGGTACCCTCTGAGTCACTCAACACAGTATGGGCAGGAGACTGCTGGAACATACAGGGGCGAATTCAGTTCCCCTTCAGTCAAGGGCTCCCGACAAGCAAAGCAAACCTCGGCCCCCGTGACATTCATTTCGGGGTCTACCGCAACCCGACGATCAAAGACGAAACAATCGCCATTCCAGTGCGCTCCGCCGACCTCTTCGAAGTAACCGAGTACACCTCCTTCCAATTGTCTGACATCCTTGAATCCTTGATTGAGCATCAGTGCACTGGCTTTCTCGCAGCGGATTCCACCGGTGCAAAACATTACGACAGTCTTCTCCTTATCCAGACCCGAATTCGTCACTGCATCCGGAAAGGTTCGAAAGGTACTGATGTCCAAGTCCACCGCATTTTCGAAGGTCCCAATTCGGATTTCGTAATCATTGCGCGTGTCAAGTATGGTGATATCTCGACCTTCGTCCAACCAGTGTTTAAATTCGGTTGGTGAAATGGCATCCCCCGTATAATCGGCTGGGCGAATCTCATCCATTCCCATCGAAATGATCTCTTTCTTTAGACGAACATTCATGCGACGAAAAGCCAATTTTTCACTGTGTGAAATTTTCAATGGGATGCCAACAAATCGTTCATCACTTTGCAAATAGTTCAGGAATCCATCGATTCCTGCTTGATCCCCACAAAGAAAGAAGTTGATTCCTTCCGTGCTCAGTAAGATGGTTCCCAGTAAGCGGTTTTTTTCACATATCTCTCGGAAGGGTTCACGTAATTCATCACGGTCAGGCAAATCGACGAAACGATAACCTGCAATGTTGACGAAGGGGTCCATTTCAATCCTCATCCGTTTGCCAATCGGGTTCTTGTGCATCCTGCTTGGCCCAAAGAACATCGTCGATTCTTAACACTGAAATGGCAGCTTCGGTTGCTCCAGCAATTGCATGACGGGTGACGGCTAGAGGCTCTGTGATGGACACTTCACCCATATCGCTGGCTTGACCTGTGGTCACATCTAGGCCCTGCCAGTCAGAGTCATTCTCGGATTGTGCTGCCGTGATACGAAGCAACTCATCGATTGGATCTAATCCGGCATTTTCAGCCAAGATTCTCGGAATGGATTCAAGAGCGGCGGCAAACCCCTCAATCGCCATCTGTTCACGACCTGGAATGGTTTCTGCGTGACGTCGCAACCGGCGAGCCAATGCAATTTGAGTCGCCCCTCCTCCGGGCAACAACTGTGGTTCACGTACCAGTTGACAAGCCACTCCAAGTGCATCATCAAAGGCCCGTTCGGCCTCTTCAAGTCTCATCTGTGTGGAGCCACGAATGACGACAGTGACACCTTTGGTTTGTGAGCCTTCAAAGATGGTGTGTTCCACACCTTGCCACTTTTTCTCACGAATGGATTCAAACCGACCGATGTCCGTTTCCTGAATGTCCTCAAAATTGTACACTGGCCGGGCACCTGTGGCTCTACAAATGTGCTCAATCTCGGGTCGCTCAACCCTCCGATATGCTAGAATTCCGGCCGCGGATAGCATCGCATGTGCTTCCTCTTCGATTCCATCTCTGACCACTAGACAATCGATCTTCGCTTCCTTTAGTGAGTCGATTCTCGATTGTAACTGTGCTCGAGCACGGGTATGAAACTCGTCAATTGCACCCAGATTGGTAATTTTGAGGCTCGCTTCAAGTTCAGGTTTCCGATGCTCCAGCCCTCCATCTAGTACCAGAATACGCCCAGGGTGGTTCATCATCTTCATTTCTCGATGTAATCTAGCCTTGACCAAGACAATCCCGGGAATCAATTCGCTGTCCTTAATCGAACCACTTCGTTCGTTAATGATTCGTACATGTTCTGGATTTCCAGAGCCGGTGGCTTTGGCGGCATCATGAGCGAGTTGCGCGAGGATTTCTTGCATACCAACATCTCCTTTCCCTGCCAAACTGGTCCTTACCGAGGAAAGCGAAGTCGCATCATCAGCGCCCCTAGAAATCTCAGTAAGGGCCTTTTCGATTACGGGCCCACTCATTCTGTACCCACTGCAAATGATGGTGGGATGAACACCGCGATCGACCAATTCAAGTGCATTAACCAGTAATTCTGCAGTCAGGATGACGGTTGATGTGGTTCCATCTCGTACCTCATCGTCCTGAGCGCGTGAGGTGGAAATGAGCATTTTTGCTGTTGGATGCTCGACCTTTGCAGTTTCCAACACGGTGACACCATCGTTGGTCACAAGGGTTGAGCCATCGGTACCAACCAACAATTTGTCGAGACCCTTTGGCCCCAGAGTACTGCGAACAGCATCGGCTAGAGCCACCGCCGCAGCAACGTTGTTTCGAAGGGCTTGTCGCCCTACAACTCGCTCGGTGTCCTCCAATACCTTGTCTTGTTCCTGCTGCACCATTGCCTTCGCCACCCGCAACCCCGTCTTGAATCCGACGCCTTGCAATGCTTCATATAGGACCAGTTACTGGCACTATACAACCGCGAGTTAAGTAGTGGGTGATAATCATGGTACAAGACGACTGGGAAAATCAAATTCTGAAGCAAATGGTGGAGATGTTTCGCTCCATGGGACTTGATGTCAGTGAGAAAGAGTTGTCTCGGATGATGGGGGATATCCAATCGCAATTTGAGAGCATGGGGATTGACCCTGAAAAGATCCGTACTGGTGACTTGAAGATTAATCTGCAAGGTGACTTTGGCAACCTAGGCGAGATGCTTGGAAAGGGCGGAATACCCGACCTCAGCGAGATGTTCGCAAACATGGGTGTGGACGTCAAGATGGGGCGAAATGAGCCTGAGCCTGTTGAAGTTCAAGTCGAAGAAACCGAAGAAGATGATGATATTAAGCAAGTTCCAGTTGCAGACATTTTCGTCGATGGGAGTTCGATGAACATCACGATTGACATCTCACGACACGATGAACTGGAAGATTCAGAACTAGAATTGAATCTAACCGGTGGTGGCTCAACACTCCAATTAATGCGCACAACGCAAATGCGTCCTTTGCAACGCTTTGAATTGCCAAAGGCGGCACAAAGCGTAGATGGTTGGGAATTGAACAATGGCATCCTTGACATTACTCTAACTCTGCGCGATTATACAGAATCCGCAGCACCTGAAGGGGGAAATTAAATTGGCAAAAATACCGGTAATTGGAATTGATTTAGGAACGACGAATAGCTGTGTAGCGACGATTGAAGGTGGCGAGGCGATTGTTATCGCCAACGCCGAAGGTGCACGAACCACACCCAGTGTTGTGGCGTTTGCAAAAGATGGTGAGCGCCTTGTCGGTGTGACTGCAAAGCGCCAGGCTGTGACCAACAATGAGCGGACATTTATGTCCGTGAAGCGTGAAATGGGTACGAACTGGAAAGAGGGTGTAGACGATAGTGAATACACCCCGCAAGAAATTTCTGCGTTTATTTTGCAGAAGTTGAAGGCTGATGCCGAGGCCTACCTCGGACAAGATGTCAAGCAAGCCGTCATTACCTGTCCTGCTTATTTCACAGATGCCCAGCGCAAGGCAACCAAAGATGCTGGGCGTATTGCTGGTCTTGAAGTTCTACGAATCATCAACGAACCCACCGCTGCCGCCTTGGCCTATGGTGTCGACAAAGAAGATGATCAAACCATCCTTGTCTTTGACTTGGGTGGAGGTACATTTGATGTCTCGGTTCTCGAAATCTATCAGGTCGATGATCAACCTCAAATCGAAGTCAAGGCAACAGCTGGAAACAACCGTTTGGGTGGCGATGATTTTGATGAGCGTGTAATTCATTGGTGTGTCTCTGAATTCAAGAAGAGCAGTGGCATCGATTTATCTGGAGATAATCAAGCCATGAGTCGTCTGAAGGAAGCTGCTGAAAAGGCAAAAATTGAATTGAGTGGTACCCAAACCAGTCACATCAATCTCCCCTTCATTACGATGAAAGATGGCAATCCTGAGCACTTGGACCTGAATCTCTCGCGTGCCCAATTCGATGACTTGACCGCAGACTTGGTGGAGGCAACCATGGGTCCAACCCGACGAGCGATGAAGGATGCGGGCGTCAAGGCTGGAGACATTGACAAGATTCTCTTGGTTGGTGGCAGTACTCGAATTCCCGCGGTTCAAGCTGCTATCGAAAAAGAGGCAGGTAAGGCACCATTCAAGGGCATCAATCCCGATGAAGCCGTGGCCATGGGAGCAGCCCTCCAGGCAGGTATCATCGTCGGCGATGAGGGGGTCACAGATGTGTTGCTACTCGACGTTACACCACTCAGTTTGGGAATCGAGACCCTTGGTGGTGTCGCCACGCCCATGATTGAGCGAAACACCACCATTCCGACCCGTCGCTCAGAAGTGTTCAGCACGGCAGCAGACAATCAACCTGCTGTCGAAGTACACGTTCTTCAAGGTGAGCGAAAGTTTGCCAAGGACAATGTGACTCTAGGGAAATTCTTCCTAGAGGGCATCCCTCAGGCACCGCGTGGCATCCCCAAGATTGAGGTCACCTTTGACATCGATGCAAACGGGATCGTGAGCGTCTCCGCCAAGGATATGGGAACCGGCAAGGAACAATCAATTCGAATTGAGAGCGCGACCAGCCTCTCAGAAGATGAAATTCAGCAAAAGATCTCCGAGGCTGAACAATTTGCAGCGGAGGATGAAGAGCGCCAAAAGAAGGTCGAGTTACGCAATACTGCGGACAATATCGTCTACCAAACTCGACGGACTCTAAAGGAAGCTGGAGACAAACTCGAAGGTGAAGATACTTCAGCGGTTGAAGAAAAACTGACTGAACTAGAAGCCATGATTCGTACCGATGATGGTCCCGTATCCGATGATGATCTCGATGAAGAGGCCATTCAGGCCAAGGTCCAAGAGTTGGAAGAAGCCATGCACGGAATCTCAGCCAAGTTGTACGAAGCTGCTGCTGCAAATATGGCAGAAGAAGGTGATGCTGATCACACCGGATTTGATGGCGCCGAAGACGTCGTCGATGCCGACTTTGAGGTCGTAGACGAAGACGAAGACTGAATCACTCAGTAATCAATCGATGCAAAGTTCGAACATGGATGCCTGTTGCACCATGGGCGACCATGGCGTTGGTCGAAGCACCCCAAGCTGTACCTGCAATGTCCAGGTGGGCCCATGGAATCTGTTCGCCATCACGTTCCTGAACAAATTGCTTGAGGAAACCGGCGGCCGTACAAGCGCCACCCCAGCGCCCCTTGCCAAGATTTTGCACATCAGCAATCTTTGAGCCTGTCATTTCTTTCTCAAAGGCTGGCAACAATGGCATGGGCCAGGCTATCTCGTCTTCGGCATTGCCTGCAGCATGAATTCGAGCGGACAATGAATCGTCATTCGACCAAAGGCCACTGGCTTCGTGCCCCAAAGCGACCACACAAGCACCCGTAAGTGTCGCTAGATCAACGATGTATGATGGGTTGAGTTCGCCTGCTTTCCACAATCCATCAGATAGAACATTTCTTCCTTCAGCATCGGTGTTGAGCACTTCGATGGTCTTTCCAGAGTAGGTGTTGATGACATCACCAGGCCGGTAGGCACCTGCGCTTGGCATGTTCTCGGCCATACAGGTAATCCCATTGACGCGCCCGGTGTATCCACTTTCATACAAAGCGACAAACAATCCGAAGACCGTTGCTGATCCATGCATATCGAACTTCATGTCCCACATCCCTGCGGATGGCTTGATGGAAATACCACCCGTATCGAAGGTAATTCCCTTGCCTACAATACAGGGCACTTGCTTGTTCTGGTCTGCACTAGGGTTGAGGCGGAAAAAGACCATGCAGGGCTTTCTTTCACTGCCTTTACCAACCGCAATCACACCGTGCATTCCTTCTTTTTGCAGACGAGCATAATCCCAAACTTCGACCTCAACATTGGATTTACCTTTGGCCCACTCAGTCGCACGCCGAGCATATTCTTCAGGGTACATGATATTGGCTGGTTCGTTGCCTAAATCGCGGGCGATGTGAACACCTTTGGAAATCGCAATTGATTTTGAAACTGCTGAGCTAAGGGCATCTTGATGCCGAGCGCTCGCTTGGCAATCGAGACTCCAATCCCCTTGAACATCATCCTCATCCTTCTGGAGATATTTGTCAAAATCATAATCCCGTAGGATCATACCTTCAGCGAACAGGGACATCATCGAAGTAGTCCATCCAGTGGTGAATCTTACAGTGACATTTGTGCCCTGATCCTTGGAAATTGCTGCCAAGGTTTTGGCTCCACCATCCCGGCATTCTTTCTCACTAGGGTACTCTCCCATGCCAACCAGAACCACTTGACAATCGGCGGTCCAGACGTGGAGATGCTTGCCACTTTTCCCCGAAAAAGAGTCGCTTGAAAGTGCATCATTGACCAAACTACGCTGTGTTCTAGACAAACCGTTGAGAGCATTGTTCGGGGCTTTATCCGTACCCTGAAACAGTGGTAGAACCAGTATTTCTCCAATCTTGCCAAATTCACTTACCTTTGCATCCATAGAATCACTGAAGGTGCCGATTCAGTCCCGATATACAAAGGATTGTGTCCAAGAATCCGTATTTCGTAGAGTATTTGGAAACACTCAATGTCAAAAATTAGAGCAAATCCTCATTTTTACGAATTCCAGCTAAACCAATTGCGATGATGGCCAGTACTGGAGAGGCGAATGGCAGAAAACCCGAACTATCAGAATCCGAGATCTCAATGACTTCTGTCGGAACGGATTCATTCACCCAAATACTTGCATCGATGACACGTTTTTGATAATACAACTCAAAATATCCTGTATCGGTCATCGTCAAATTCGATGCGTCAAGAATTGCCTGTGTATTGTTGGTAGCATTCACTCCAAATGTTTCAGATGTCCATTGGATCGCTCCATCATCAACGTAACGAACGGTTGCATTCGATGTGCTTGCGCGGCCCATATTATCGACATCAATGGCAATATTTCCATTTTCGACAACGAATGAATTGAGAGAAAGCCTTGCTCTCCAGTACCACACGTTGTCGATTAGGTATCGCATCACATCCATCTCTTCGTCCAACCGATCTTCCAGAGATTCAAATGATCCTGGTATAAATTGCTCGTCATCAGTTTCGAAGGTGAACGTGGGGAAACCCATCACGCCGTAGCCATAATCACGACTGGTTCCACAATTGGGATACAAACCTTGGTTTGCATTTTGGATGGGAATGTCAGAGATGTTCTCGTGAACATCATCTCGGATGAAATGGAAAAGTTCCCAGTCAGAGGGTTGTTCAGGCCATTTACCCCAAGGATACAGCATAATCCATACACCCGTGTGCATGGTGACATACAAATCTGCATCAGGAACTACAGTATTCATGTAAATCGAGTTGGCAAGGGTTTCAGCTTCACTGAAAGCACTGCTCCCAGGTTGTGTAGTCGGGCAAGTATTCCAATAGTGATCATAATTTCGATTCAAATCGACTTGATTGATATTCCAACGTGTGTCGAAGTCATTCCCGTCTGGGTTGAGCATGATCAAGACGTGCACTTCTGAATTTTGTAATACTCGAATCGCTTCTTCATTTCCTTCGATCCATCCGTTGATGTACCATTTTGCTGACAACCACGCGAGTGCAGTACCCAGATACTCATTGCCATGATGCCCCCCATCGATGTAAATGATTTCTTTCGGGCTTCCATCGGGTTTGGTTTCCATTGACCAATCGGACAACTGAACCACCCAGAGGGATTTCCCAAGTTCTGATTTGCCGACATCAAGCAGATTGACAATCTCTGGATTTTCTTTGGACCAATCGCCGACTTCCATGGTTAAAGCAGCCCAAGTCATGTGAACGTGATTGTCTACCGGCTCTCCGGGCCATTCCTGCTCGGCAGTGACAAGAACAGGGGTCATCATCATGACCACGAGGAACACTGCAAGGCTGCGCATCACACCGTAGGTGTGGTGATGTAGATTTGAGATTATTCCTCTGTGGATGAGTCTTCGAAATTTACCACCCAGCAATTGAATGGAATAATATTGAATGAAAAATGTTTCCAAATTTCCAATTGAAAAATCAAATTTTGAATTGGAAATTAATCGATAATAAACCTCTCAATTTCGGTTCGTTGGACGAGACAAATCCCTGGGTTTTCAATCAATATCTGTTGATGGATGTCATCGGCGATTTGATTCGGATTAACGCCTCCACAAGTGAAACAGTCCACGGCAAGAATACCTTCTTCTGCATAGCAATGCGCACTGACATGGCTTTCATCAATCAGGACCACCGCAGCAAACCCAGGTGGGCTTTCTGTACCATCAAATTCCGAAACATGGGCGTGGACTTCCCGAACACTTGATCGTTGAACCGCACTTTGCAGGACCGACAACATCCATCGCCCCTCGCCTGAGAAACCTGTGTAATCCAATGTCACATGCCGACCCTTCGCACTCATTTTCTATCCCTCAATCGGCTGGCCAGATATGCTGAGACCATTTTGGTAGCAAGCATGGCTGCTGTGAATTCAGTCACATTGTGAGTTGGATCTGGGACGATTTCGTTGATATCGACACCAATCCATGTCGCTTCGCTCGCTGCAGCAATCGTTTCGATGATATCGACAACTTGCCAATATGCAAGTCCCCCCGGAACTGGCGTACCCGTGGTGGGTACGTAAGCGGGATCTAACCCATCCATGTCTAGAGTTAGCCATACTGGGCCATTCAGTTTTGATAAAGTTTCGAGCCAATGATTCCATGCTGCTTCACCACCACGTGGATTGAGAATATCGCGTGCGAGCCAAGATTGTACACGGGCATCTTTGGCTGTAAATTCAACTTCTTCGCGAGCAAATGCTCGAATCCCAATTTGCAGAATATTCCCGACCCCTAAATCCAATGAACGGCGGATAGCACATGCATGACTATACGCATCTCCTTCCAGTTCTTGTCTCAAATCTGCATGTGCATCGATTTGAACAATCGTCAATTTGGAGAGATCTACTGTCTCACCAACAGCTTGCATGATGGCAGGCAACATTCCATGCTCCCCCCCTAAAACCACTGGGAATGCAGTGAGATGCTTTGAGACATATCGACGAATGCTGGAAAGTTGTTCTTGCAATGTATTCCCTTCTCCATCCCATGGTGTCGCCGTATGGATTCGAAATCCGGATGGAAGGTCTTCAGGCAACAATGCATCATACAATTCTACTTGAGCTGATGCGGCAATCGTTGCCTTGGGACCCTGATGACTACCCTGCCCATAAGAACTGGTCAATTCATACGGGACTGATAGAATGGCCACATCTGGTTCACCTTGGCCCTCGGGGAGTCCGAGGAAATTCCCTTCAACAAACTCGGACACAATACAAACGCGTCGTATCATGCGTTTAACCGTGACGAAACCGCATGATGTACAGCCCAAACGACAGAAAATCGCCAACCGTTGAAATAGGTCAGCCTACTCCCATGAACCGTTGGGCGAGACTTGTTCTCGTCGCTAGGGGGAATATTATGGGTATGAGTTTAGCTTCGCTGACTGCTGCAATCCAGACTCACATCGACCCAGACATGGAGACCATTACTGCTGAAGGAATGGCCGAGCATGCTCTGGGGTTCTTCGGGTTCTATGATCGAATTATCGACAATGCGCTTGAGCCCACCGATCGAAACTTGTTCTACATGTTCCAAGATTACGACCTCTTGACCACAGAATCTGAGGAAACAACCCTCTGGGATGGGCGAGAATGGCGAATTCATTATTGGAAATTCAAACCTGAAGCGGTCAATGCGCTTCAAAAGCCGAAGAAAGAGATTGTCAATGACGATCCCTATGCAGGTGTATACGACGATGTCCCTGATGGACTGTGGCGCACATTATCTGACGACGATTACGAAGAACCGTTGTTCTAGGTGCGCACGCCGGGACTTGAACCCGGGTGGCATGGTTGGGAACCATGCATCATAACCGCTAGATCACGTGCGCTCAGTAACGGCGTGTTCGGTATTGCCGTGTACAATCTACACCGGGGAACTGGTCTTCAGATTCACGGTACACTGTTTTCAAGTTCTTGACAAAATTATCGTCATTAACAACTAAGATGAAATCTTTGATTCCAGGTTCTTCCTCTCCATCCAACCAACCCAGTAGAATTTCCATGGTCATTCGAGCACCTTCACGGTGAGGATACGCGTAAACACCCATCGAAAGAGGAGGGCACACGATGGTATCGATTCCCCCTAGGTTTGCAACCTGCTCAAACATGGCCTCATAGGCCTTTACGATTAATTCACGACGGCCTTCGTCCTGACTTGGACGTCGGCAATCGGGTCCGACAACATGAATCAGGTGTTTTTGTGGTAAATCGAATCCTGATGTCGTAACAGCAGTCCCAACAGGACAAGGTTGCAAATTCTGAGCGCGCTGTTCCTTTCCGATTTGGATACAGGCTTCACGTAATTTTTCACCTGCAGCCGCATGCATTTTCGCATCCAATCCTTCTCGACCAGCAAGTCGATTACTGGCACAAGTGACTGCCACTTCTGCTTCATATCGAGTCAAATCTCCAGCAATCACTCGCAAGAGTGAATGACGGCATTGTCTAGCGATGATGGCGTCCTGCATACATAGGGAGGGGGGGGCCGCCTGATTTATGCTCATCGCAAAAAAAGTACTGATTTTATGGAAACGGTACCACAGGTACCGATTGTCATGATGCCGACATGGTGAAAAGTTGGACGGAAGGGTGACATGCTGTGCGCTCACGTCTAGCGATTGTCCTCATACTCCTGTTCGCGCTGCAGAGTTGGTCCGCAGTATTGCTTCCAGGTGACATGAAGGCACACCATAGCGAAGATGGTGAAACCATATTCCGTGATATTGCTGTGCTTGAACCATTCTCGTTTGACACCTATACAGACTACAGTGATGTTGCAGTCATCATCAACAATCAGAGTGAGGATAGTCGAATCATCGGGACCGCCTTCGCATTGGCCAGAAACATCCCTCCTGAACGCGTCATATTGTTGACCAACGAGAGTACACCAACTGGAGAGACCATCAATGCCAATCAGTTTACACAATTCTTTGCAGAACCGATTTCTGAAATGATTGAAGAACGAAATTTGACCGATCTTAACGTATTGGTTACTACGAAGGGGATTCCACTTCGAGTCAACGGAGGAACAAACGTCAGAGCTGCATTTGATTCGGAGTTGGCTCTCATCAATGGAACGTATGCCTCTGCTATTTTCGGAGATTGGTACGTTGAATCGAATTATGGATTGGCTGCTGGGAATGAAATGAAACAATTCAATCGTGCAGAACAGGGGTATTATCTCGTCACTCGATTAACAGGCTATGACGTTGAGACCGCACTGGGATTGATTGACAGGGCAAACAATAGTTTTGGCCAACACGGATTGAGTGTATTGGATTTGGCTACCAATCGAAATGGTTCAGGGTACAAGTGGTGGAACGACTTGTTGTATACCGCAAATGAAACGTTGAGTGAAATTGGTCTACCTGTTCACTTTAATCAAAATTCAACTTACATTACTGGAATGTCGAACGTTTCAATGTATGCCGCTTGGGGCAGCAATGATGGCGCATGGGTCGACAATCAATTGCCAAATTCAGGACATGATACGTCGGATGGAAATTGGCTCACAGGTTCGCGATATTGGGATGGTGTGGGACCTTCGCTCTCACCAGGTGAGCAATGGTGGTGGACGCGACAAACTGAAACAAAACGCAATGGAAATGCAGCTATGGAAGGTCGGTTGGAAGATGCGCCATGTGGAGCCAGTGATGCGTCTACGACCAATGGATTACTTGCTGAGTATTTCGATAATAATGGAATCAGTTACAATGTAAGTACGATGGTCAATCTTTCAGGTCGGACTCCGGATTTTTCACGGCATGAACCGAATATCGATTGGCCGTCAACCACCAGCCTCTGGACCGGATTGGACAGTCGCTTCCTCGATTACTGGAGTGCAAGGCACACTGGAATCATCCACATCCCAAACGATGGAAATTGGACATTCTACCTCAACAGTGATGATGGTAGCAAATTGTGGATTGACGATGTTGAGATTGTCGATAACCAAGGGCACCATGGCATGAGAGAGCGATCCGGCGTTGTCTGGTTGGAGGCGGGTGAGCATACCTTACGAACCGAGTTTTTTGAACATGGAGGTTATGCGGGTTTGCAACTCAAATGGGAAGGACCCGGAGTTTCCAAGCAAACCGTTCCAACCAATGTACTCACCCGTGGTAGCAGTTCCCCAGTTAGAGAAAACGCACTCATTCACCACTGGGAATTTGATGAGGTCTCCGGTGACCAAGCCAATGATTCAATCGGAAATGCTCACCTCAATTTCACAGGAACCAATGGCTCACAATGGCGAAATTGTGTCCTAGGTAAATGTGCATTTTTCGATGGTATCGATGATGAGGCGAGGGTAGATGTGGAAGATTCAGTTACAGATTTCACCGTGAGCCTTTGGGTTCAAGCAAACCAGAGTGGGCAAGCGCGCCACTCTTCTGTAATCGCGGTAAACGATGTTGCAGGAGATGATGACTCGTTCCAATTCCAAACCAGTGGCGGTAATCCAGGCAATTGGGAATTGTATCACAACAACTCATACAGCTTTGGAACCGTTGATCCAACTGTTTGGCAGCATTTAGTCGCCACATTCGAAAACGATACCATTACGCTGTACATGGATGGTATTGAAATATTGAATCAAAGTGTCCCCAATGGTACAGTGAATAGCATTGAAATTTACAAATTTGGAGTCAACAGAGCCGGAAACACCCACTTTAACGGTGTAATTGATGATGTGCAAATGTGGGATACTGCATTGTCTGCAGAAGAAGTAGCCGATGTCCATGGCGAAGTTGTTTGGATATGCCCAGGATTCAATACCACGAATAATTCGAACGCCTACGTTGAACAACGATTCGAAATTGACTCCGATTTCTCAGCACATGTATGGGTAGGCGAGGGTTATTCAATGAGAGACGGATGGATGGAAGGGAATTGGTGGTTGGAAGTCGAGGCATTCGATATTTCTGGGAATTCAATTTCACTAAACCGTTCTCAAGAGAGAAGTTTCTCTGACGATTGGGAATTGGAACAACTACGATTCCGCCCCCATGCGGATGCAACCGAATTTGCAGTTCGACAGGTTGTGGAGTTTTCAGATGGGACTTACAATGGCTCGATTTTCTTTGATACATTGAAAATGTACCCGATTCGTCCACACTTTGACTGGGTTAACGGAAGTATCGCTGAGACTGCTGTAAGTACGGGCGGGCGCACGTTCATCATCAACTCGAGTTATGGACAAAGTTTGGTTTCTGATCTTCTAGATGATGGAGTCTCGGGAGTCAAGGGTTACGTCTACGAACCCTACTTGAGTGCTGTTTCCAATCCTGAACAATTGCTATCTTGCTATGCAAATGGATTCACGATGTCGGAATGTTATGCCGCATCGAATGTATTCCTTTCCTGGATGGGCACAGTCATTGGTGACCCGAAAATGGCAGCCTACAGCAATCGGTTGCACGATGTGAACGTCTCTGAGATTTACACTCCCAATCGATTGTCCGCAGGAACCAATGGAAGTATCGAAGTATTGCTGGAAAATTTGGCCCCCGGAGTCGCTAATGGCCATCTTGAAGTTCGCGAGCGATTGAACAACGTTCTTCTGGCAAATATCAATCTGACAATTCCCAGTGGAAATGAGGCGGGAAGTCGACTGATTTTACCCGTCAATGTTACCCCGTCTAGAATTGGATTCACCGAATTATTGGTTCGATGGGTTCCAGCGGAGACGAATCCTGAGCGAATAATTGACAACAATCTAAAAACCATTGAACTGGTAATCAATGGACCACCAGATATTGATGAGGTGACTTGCTCTACAAGTACAGCAACTCGCGGAGGGATCGTCATTTGTCAAGTCGAAGTTTCCGATGACTTCGGCATTTCATCCGCTACACTCTCATGGCGTTACAATGGCTCAAATGATTCTTCTTACTCACCAAATCCTGCTTCAACTCAAGACAATGGCACCGTATGGAAGGGTACAATTTCGCTGCCGATTGATGCTCGCTTAGATTACGTTGACCTGCATTGGATTGTATACGATTTACAGGGCGAGTCCACAGAATATTGGTGGGATTCTGCCTTCCAGATTATTGATGCCAGTGCTACTTGGTACGGAGTACACGTTTCGGGTGTTGATCTTGAACCATGGCAGGGATTCTCACCACCGATTCATGGATTGCAAGGTTGGATACGAGGGCAATCGCATGTACTGACCGCTTGTGTTGTCGATATCGACCATGATAACTTGACAGAAATACCATCAATCTTTGTCGGTAGTGTTGAGTTAGAGACCCCAATCCAATCCATTTCCAGTGGTAGTAAAACCTGCTATCAAACCACTTGGACCCCTTCGAGTGGAGGAAGTCTTGATGCTGTTTCAGTGGCATTGTATGCAGATGAAATTGAATGGTCAAATCGAAGTCTAATTCCGCATGATTTGCCTCCGCAAGCTGAAATAAATGATTCTGGACAGTACCATTTAGATGGGAGTGAAGATCGCATTGTCATCGAATTGGTTGATCCCGATGACCCTGATGCAACATATCAATTCGTCACTAGCATATTATGGCCAGGTGCAGGTTTGCAAACCATTGAGGGAGGAGCTGTCACTGCACCGCTAGGTTTGGAAGTTGGTGATGCTCTAATTCAAACTCAAATTCTTGACGGGAAATGGGCTGGAATGGAGTGGTCTTGGTCACGCCCTGTGTTCCTTTCACCACCAATTGTTTCAGCACCCATATTGTGTGACTTAGATATGGCCATTCAGCAATTCGCTCGTGGTACATCAGGGATTGTTTGGATTGGTGTTGACGATGCGCGACCTGTCGACAATATTGGAATCAGAATCAGCACAGGTACAGATTCGGATCGAGTCATTCCATCCGTTATTTTTGAAGAAATGATGGCACCTTCTGAATGTACACCCGGGACGGGGCTTGATGCACAGTTCTTCAGAATCCAAATCGAAGCGGAATACCTTCGACAATCTCCACTGGGAATGCTGGAACTCTCCGTGTTCGTACGAGATATCGATGCGACGATTGGAATCTCCCCGATCCTTGAATTCGAACTCATCGGTTCCAAACCCGTACTTGATTTCTCGCGAATGCCAAATCAATTTACTTCAGGAAACCAAAGTACGTTGATTGTCGAAATCAACGATTTAGATGGGATTGAAAATATGGAGTGCTCTATTTTATTGAAAGATCAAGATGACATCACACTCCATTCGCAAATGTTCATCCCGACGGTAGATGGCTTGTGGACATTGGATTGGACGCCACCGGGGACTGATGCAGCCAACCATACGTTATACTTCACCTGCTTGGATGAAACGTCACTTTCGGTGACCGAATCAAAAATCATACAAGCGCAAAAAGGAATGATTGAAACTTCCAACCAACAGAACACGACTCAGCAGGGTAGCGAACGACAATCCGTGAACATCATGATTGGCGTTATATTGACAGGTTTACTCATCACCGTGACTCTCACAACTCTGTTATATTCAAGAAAGAAAGAAGAAATCATAGAGGAAGATGACCAACTCCCAGATGATGCGTGGTCAAAACAAAATCGCGATGACTCTGAGGAACGCTTGGCTGAAATGGCAGGAATTTCAGAATCTAGAGAGTGGACCGATGAAGAATTACTCGGTGCCGGCTGGTCGCAACAACAAATTGATTTATACCGAATTGAGCAGCAAAATAATGTCAATTCTGAAGAAGATATCATGGGTATTTTTGAGGAAGAATGACCTCAATGATGAGCAATCGTGGTACTGCTAGACTAACACAAAATCCGGTCAAGGAAATGCGATTCATACCACTTGATTGTTGTATAATCGGGCCCCTGCGTCCGATTTTCAATTGTCTCGGAAAAATGGAAAAACATCGATTTGGGGCGCAGTATAGCGTTTATCCGGAGTAATGCTTAAGTGTTCCCAAAAAGCGTCAGTACCAGAGGTGAAACTCTATGGGAGAAAAGAAGTACTTCGTCCTAATGAAGGGCGGAAAAGATACAAGCCAGGTCTTCGCAAGTCGCCAACCTCGTGGCGCGGCTTTGAAGGCAGCCACTCGTGGCGCAACCGACATCCACCTGCGAGAGCGTGGCACAAAGCGTGTTCACGTCTTCAAGGGCTGGACCGAAATGGTGACCCCTCCGGCATCTGCGCCGGAGTGGCTGAAGGCGAAAGGCCAGATCAAGAAGGCCAACGTCAAGAAGCAGCGCGTCGATCACCTTTGATCGAATTTGGTACAACCTGAGTTGGTAAAACACAAGATAACACACAGGCCCGTCATAGGCGCTTCGGTGCCTCTGGCGGGCTTTTTTTTATTCAAGAATGATTCAATTCGTAAACATCCCATTTCGATAGTCCATGATGGCTTGATGAATTTCTTCTTGAGTGTTCATGACGAAGGGTCCATACCGAGCAATGGGTTCATTCAATTCGGGTCCAGCGAGAATTAAGAAATCAGATTCTGTATCGGATTGGATCGTGATTTCTTCACCGTTAGTGAGTAGGGCCAACTCTCCATCTCGAATTTGCTGATTAGAAACCATTCCAAGGGCCCTCGGATGTGTTTTGACTCGAAGCGGATTGTCGATTGTAATCTTGCCACTGAACACGTAAATCATCCCGTTTAAATCGGATTCGAATTGTTTGACAAGCTGTGCATTTTCTTCCATCTTTACATGAATCAGTGTGATGGGAATCACAGTGTCTATCGATGAATTGACCCCTAAACACTCTCCCGCAATCACACGTGCCCAAACTCCTTCATCTTCTGCAACGGGTGATTCGGGCGAGGGGATTTCCTGATATCTTGGCGGCATCATTTTGTTCTCTGAGGGAAGATTGACCCAGATTTGGAATCCATGCATTGTTCCACCAGTTTTCTGAAACTCTTCATGAGGTTCTTCAGAATGCACGATTCCACGACCAGCAGTCATCCACTGAACGTCGCCTGGATTCAATACCCCTTTATTGCCCGCACTATCCTCATGTTGCATTCGCCCTTCAAGCAAATAAGTCACGGTTTCAAATCCTCGATGAGGATGCCATGGTGCACCTACGGCTTCTCCAGGTGCTGAAACGTTCGGCCCCATCTCATCTAACAATAGAAATGGACTCATCAGAGAACCCATTGCAGCGGGTCTACGGACCCAAAATCCTCCACCTTCCTGAACTCGACGTGTCGGTACAATCGATTTCACAGTACGGGAGGTCATAGTCATCGATTCTTTGTCGTACATATAGAACCGTGCTTTTTTCAAATTCACTTACGAATGCCCAGCTTCTTGGCGATAATAGCAACGGGGTCATAATATTCAGTGACCACTCTCTCCTTCAATGGAATGATTGCATTATCAGTGATATTGATTCCCGCAGGACAAACCTCAGTACAACATCTCGTGATATTGCAGTATCCTATTCCGAAATCATCCTTAATCATCGCAATTCTATCTTCCTCATCCATGGGATGCATCTCCAAATTGGCCAATCTAACAAAGAAGCGTGGACCTGCAAATTGCCCAAAGAGCTGATGTTCCCTCATCACGTGACAGGTATTTACACAGAGCATGCATTCGATACAAGACCGAAATTCTTGAACACGATCTGCTTCAATTTGATCAAATTCCCAATTCATTTCATCTGGGCCAGATAGTGGCGGGATGGTTTGATTGATTTGATATGCCCATTCCAAATCAGTGACGAGATCTTTTGTCAAAGGGAAGGTTTGCATTGGCTTGACTAGAATCGGTTGCCCCTCGGGTGTTTCATGCATGATTTCATCCATTCTTGTCATACACATCAGTCTAGGTTTTCCATTCACCTCGGCACTGCACGAACCACACTTACCCGCCTTACAGTTCCATCTACAGGACAAATCCGGAGCATGCTCTGCTTGGATTCTGTGTATGACATCTAAGACCACCATGCCTTCATCCATCTCAACAGTATAATCAACCATTTTCCCATTTGGTTTACCCGATTCGTCAGGCTCACCGCGGAACACACGGAATGTTACATCATCAGACATTGGATTCCTCCTCATCTTCGTGTAAATCTTCAGCGTCAAGGAATTCTTTGAGACGATCGGGGATTGGTGGATATCGTGTATGGCTTAGCTTCATTTCCCCATCTGAGCCTTTGACAATGACGCTGTTGATTTTACCCCAGTGCGAATAATCCGGAACTGGGAAATCAAGTCTGGTGTGCCCACCGCGACTTTCTTCCCTCGCAAGTGCAGCCAAAGCGCACATTTTGCTCACATCAATCATTGCACCAATCTCTAGAGCTTGATGCCACCCCGGATTGTAAACTCGCGTCCCACCCGGAGATGCGGATTCTTCTCTCTCTCGGAATGCTTCCAATTCTTCTAGCGCCTCCTCGAGTTGTTGACCTTGGCGAATGATCCCTACTTTTTGTTGCATTAATTCACGTAAATCTTCTACGACTTTGGCTGGATTTTCACCACCTTTCCTAAGCAGAGGGGCAAGAGTTTCTTCAACGACTTTTTCAATTTCTTCATGACTGATTTCAGCGAATTCTTCAATCTCAATTGCTGACTTGGCAGCATACATTCCTGCCCTTCTTCCGAATGTAATCAAATCTGACAATGAATTACCGCCCAAACGATTGGCACCGTGAAGACCGGTAGCAGCCTCACCGGCTGCATAAAGACCGGGGATGGTCGATTCCTGAGTTTCTGGATGTACTTTGACTCCTCCCATAACATAGTGTGCGGTAGGTCCTACCTCCATTGGTTCCTTGGTAATATCAACGGCAGCCAATTCCATAAATTGGTGGTACATACCTGGAAGTTTCTTCTTGACTTGATCTTCAGGTCTCCAAGATATATTGAGATACGCGCCACCGTGTTCTGATGCGCGACCCGCCTCTCTCTCAGAATTAATTGCTTTAGCAACAACGTCTCTAGTCAGTAATTCAGGAGGGCGTCGAGCGGTAGGGGTTTCATCAGCGACAATCGAGTTCACCCAATCCATTGCCTCTTCTTCTGTATCAGCAAATTCATCCCTGTACATTTCAGGGACATAATCAAACATGAAACGTTCACCTTCGGAATTGGTTAGCATCCCACCTTCACCTCTGACACCCTCTGTGACTAGAATACCGCGAACACTTGGGGGCCAAATCATTCCTGTTGGGTGAAATTGTACAAACTCCATATCGCCCAACTCAGCTCCAACCCAATATGCAAGCGCGTGGCCTTCTCCAGAGTATTCCCATGAGCCTGAACAGACTGACCAACACCTGGTGATTCCACCTGTAGCCAATACGATTGCTTTAGACTTGAACAAATGAAGTGACCCATCAACTCGATTGTAGGCGAAACATCCAGAAATTCTACCCTCTGTTTTGAATAGATGGCGAACCGTATATTCCATAAATACCTCCATTCCAGTATGAATCCCACGTTCTTGCAAAGTTCGAATTATTTCTAGACCCGTGGCGTCACCAATATGAGCGAGACGTGGATAAGTGTGTCCGCCAAAGTTTCGTTGATTGGTTAGTCCACTTGGAGTCCTATCAAAAATCGCTCCCCATTGCTCAAGCTCTCGAATTCGATCGGGGCTTTCCTTTGCATGTATCTCAGCCATTCTCCAATCGCCAAGATACTTTCCACCTTTCATCGTATCACGGAAGTGAGTCATCCAAGAATCTCTTGGATCTTTATTGGATAAGGCGGATGCAGCTCCCCCTTCAGCCATTACAGTATGCGCTTTCCCTAACATTGATTTGCAAATTACAGCGACTGAAATATCTGATTTCGTCGCTTCGATTGCGGCTCTTAGTCCGGCACCACCTGCACCAATGATGACGACATCGAACTCGTGAGTCATGTATGTCTTATCCATCATTTCACCTCAAAGCATTAGCAATACTGGATCACTAAGAATTCCTTCTGCAACCGACCAAACAAATAAATCTCCAATGAAAACCATCGCCAGACTCGTCCAAAACCAAAATGCATGGTGGACATTTGTGCTACTGACCCTCCAGTAAACCTTTCCAATAATTCGACCAAATTTTCCAGTCCATCGATCTAACCCTCCACCAAACAT